>Ga0233429_1002647_pt1 | contig 18269 bp, 18 predicted proteins | sample SI_118_April2016_3_FD_179879 | JGI IMG/M metagenome (GOLD analysis project Ga0233429, IMG submission 179879) | Seawater microbial communities from Saanich Inlet, British Columbia, Canada - SI_118_April2016_135_MG | ecosystem: Environmental > Aquatic > Marine > Inlet | place: Canada: British... | reverse complement strand
CCAGACCAAAGTATAAATTGTGTGGTTACCTCTCCACCTTATTGGGGACTTCGTGATTATGGAACAGGCGATTGGGAAGGTGGTGACGAAGATTGTGACCATGTTGCAAACCCAAAAGCAACAAAGAAATTTGGAAACGAAGAATTTAACAAGAATTGTCCATCAAGAGAAATGACAAAAACAAAAGGGTACTATGCAGATATTTGTCCTAAATGTGGTGCGGTTAGAAATGACAATCAACTAGGACAAGAAAGCACACCACAAAAATTTGTAGAAAATCTTGTTGTGTTATTTAGAGAAATTCATAGAGTATTACGAGACGACGGAACAGTTTGGTTAAACCTTGGCGACAGTTATGCCGGTAGTAATGGAAACGGATGGAAACAAACATTAGCAAAAACAAATAGCAGCAATTCGGGTGGTAAAAACGAATGTTTCAGAACCAAATATGCAATGGATAGTAAACTAAAACCCAAAAACATTGTAGGTATCCCTTGGCGTGTTGCACTTGCACTACAAGAAGATGGTTGGATTTTGAGACAAGACATTATTTGGTCGAAACCAAATCCTATGCCCGAATCAGTAAGGGACAGGTGTACAAAATCGCATGAATATATTTTCTTGTTGGCGAAAAGTAAAAAGTATTACTATGACAATGAAGCGATAAAAGAACCCTTGGCGAATCCCGAACGAAAAAACTTCCAAGCAGGGGCGAGAAGTTTTGGAAAAAACAAAGACAGAGCAGACAACGACCTTGGTGAACGTAGCAAAGATTTTGTGTTTACTAACAAAAACAAACGCTCAGTCTGGACGGTGAATACGGCAACATATAAAGAAGCACACTTTGCGGTTTATCCAAAAGAACTAATTGAACCCTGTGTTATTGCAGGTTGTCCAGAGGACGGAACAGTTCTTGACCCATTCAGTGGAAGCGGAACAACAGGAATTGTTGCAGTGAATAGTGGTAGAAAATATATTGGTATAGAACTCAATCCAGAATATGCTGAATTGTCTCTCAACAGAATTCAAGACGAATGTCCAAACACATTGACGGAGTTTATGGTATGAATATAGAATTTACAAAGAATCAATATACAACTATATTACAAATATTAAAAAACAGATTGATGAGTCATAGAGAATTGGTGGAAAAGATGAAAAATGATGATTTTTGCGATGCAAAAACTTACGAATCAATGCTTGACGATTGTAAAGAACTTGATATAATAATAGAAACAATGGAGAAATTATAATGACCAATTTATGTAAATTATTGGGTGATGATAACGATGAGTTAGATTGGAACGGAATGCCAGAATTTGTGCAGGAAAAACAAGAACCATATAGTAAAATCATTATAAGGTTTGAAACAGAAGAAGATTTACAGGAGTTTGCTGATTTGGTTGGTCAGAAATTAACAAACAAAACAAAGAGTATGTGGCATCCTCAATTGGTGAGAGGGAAAAATTCACTGAAAAGGTATATAGATGAATGATTTGTTGAACATAAAACCCAACGAACTGATAGATGATTTTTTTAACAGAGTGTATAAACACAAAAAGATTGAAAAAGAACAACTAAAAGAACTATCTAAAAGATTGATGAAATCCGACATTTCGGGTTATACTTTACAAAAGTTGTGGTATACTTCTTTGTTGAATGAAAATCCAGACTACTCTGTTTATGATGAGGACATCTACATAAGTGATTTGTGGGCTTGTTGGGTTTTATATTCAAGACAATATTTAAGGAATATCAAAAATCCTAAAAGTAATATACCGCCTATGGAAGAAATCAAAAAAATAGTTGATATTGGATGTGGGTTTGGATATACCACCACAGCATTAAAACAAATGTTTCCCGATGCAGAAGTTATAGGAACGAATCTTTCTGATACAACACAAATAGAAGTTGCAAAAGAATTGGGTAAAGAACATGGTTTTGAAGTTATATCAGAGTACAATGAAATAGGAGGAAATGTGGATATGGTTTTTGCATCAGAGTATTTTGAACATTTCTATAAACCAATAGAACATCTACACGAAGTTATAAGATTTACAGAGACAAAATCGTTTTTTATTGCTAACTCTTTTGGTACAAAATCAGTTGGTCATTTTGACACATATAATATAGGTGGTATGGATATTGATGGTAAAAAGGTTTCAAGACTATTCAATAAAGAGTTAAGAAAATACGGTTACAAAAACATTAAAACTAAAATTTGGAATAACAAACCAAGTTATTGGAAAATAGATACATGAGTCCTAAGTATCCAATATACATTGTCTCAAAAGGAAGATGGAAGAATGGTTTAACTGGAAAAGCATTAGATATGTTGGGTGTGCCGTATAATGTTGTTGTAGAAGAACACGAATATGATAATTACACATCGGTGTTTGGAGAGTCAAGAGTAATTATTCTTCCTAAAAAATATTTAGACGAATATGATACTTTTGATGACCTTGGAGATACAAAGAGTAAGGGACCGGGAGCAGCGAGAAATTTTTGTTGGCAACATTCTATTGAACTTGGTGCGAAGAGACATTGGGTACTTGATGACAACTTAGATGATTTTCATAGACTGAATAGAAACATGAAAGTTCCTGTAAGAACAGGTTCTACTTTTAGAGCAGCAGAAGATTTTGTAGATAGATATGAAAACGCTTATATAAGTGGTTTTAATTATTATTCTTTTTGTAAAAGCACAAGTTATGTAAAACCTTGTATAAAAAATACTAGAATTTATTCTTGTTTGTTGATACAAAATGATATACCATATAGGTGGCGAGGGAGATATAACGAAGATACCGATTTATGTTTAAGAGTATTGAAAGATGGATATTGTACTATTCAATTTAATGCTTTCTTGTGCGGTAAAGTTACAACTCAGAGAATGGGGGGCGGAAACAGTAAAGAGTTCTATGAAAACGAAGGAACAAAGAATAAATCTCAAATGTTAGAGGATATGCATCCAGATGTTGCGAAGGTTGTGTGGAAATTTAATAGATGGCATCATCATGTGGATTATAGACCATTTAGAAAAAATAAACTAATAAAGAAAAAAGACATATCAATTTCCAAAGGAATTGATAATTATGGAATGATTTTAAAAGAATTAAAGGAGACAGACAGAAAATGATTGAAAATACAAATATAGAAAAAACAATAAACCGTGCATTTTCTAATTTAGAGAAGATGTTCGGTTGTAAGGCTACAACAAAACCAAAAAAGAAAATAAAGAAAAAGGCAATAAAGAAAAATGACTGATTTTTTAAAAGACATTATTAAATCATCAGGAAATGAATATGCGGGTATAGCATCAGAAGGAATAGATGGAAGTGATGTAACAGGGTTTATTGACACAGGTTCATATGTATTTAATGCACTGTTGTCTGGTTCTATGTATGGTGGAATCCCTAACAATAAAATTATGGCTCTTGCAGGTGAATCTGCAACAGGTAAGACATATTTTGCATTGGGAATGGCAAAGAAATTTCTTGATGATAACACAGAAGGCATGGTGTTATATTTTGACACAGAATCTGCTGTAACATCTGATATGATTAAAGAGCGTGGACTTGACCCTGCAAGAGTTGCAATATTCCCTGTTGCTACTGTTGAAACTTTTAGACATCAAGCAATTTCTATAGTTGATAAATACATAGAATCAAAAGAATCAAAACCAGTGTTTATTGTTCTTGATTCTCTTGGTATGTTATCTACTGAAAAAGAAATGACAGACACTGCCGATGGTAAAACAACAAAAGATATGACTCGTGCAGCAGTCATCAAGGCAACTTTTAGGGTTCTTACATTGAAACTTGGTAAGGCAGGTATTCCGTTGGTGATGACAAATCATACCTATGATATTATTGGTTCTATGTATCCGACAAAGAAAATGTCGGGAGGTTCTGGATTATTCTATTCTGCATCCACTATTATTTATCTCTCCAAACGGAAAGTAAAAGAGGGAACAGATGTGATTGGTAATGTCATTCACTGTAAATTGTTCAAGGGTAGGTTTACCAAAGAGAATTCTATGGTAGATGTTATTCTGAATTATGACACAGGTCTAAATCCATATTATGGTTTGGTTCCTATTGCAGTCAAATATGATATATTCAAGAAGGTTTCAACTCGCATAGAATTACCAAACGGAAAAACCGCATTTGAGAAAACAATCAATAATGAACCAAAGAAGTATTTCACAGAAGATGTAATGAAAAGGCTTGAAGAGGCGGTCACAAAAGAGTTCAAATACGGTAATAATGAAAACAGTTGAAATAGTAATACTACAAAATCTCGTATATAACGAAGAATATTCTCGTAAAGTTACACCATTTTTACGAGAAGAATATTTTCACGATAGGATTGAAAAGTTAATTTTTAATTTGATTAGGGATTATATACTAAAATATCAAAATCTTCCTAGTAAAGAAGCATTGAATATCGCATTAGAAAAGAATACAATACTCAATGAAAACGAATATAAAGATGCTATAACAACAATAGAATCTCTTATATCTAATGATGCAAATCCGGATTGGTTAATAAAAGAAACCGAAAAGTTTTGTAAAGATAAAGCAGTTTATAATGCAATTATGGAATCTATTCATATCATAGATGGTAAATCACAAGACAAAACAGACACAGCGATACCACATATATTATCGGATGCACTTGCAGTTTCTTTTGATGCTCATATTGGTCATGATTACATTGAAGATGCAGATGAAAGATATAAGTTTTATCATCAAAAAGAAAAAAGAATCCCTTTTGATTTGGAATTCTTGAATGACATCACATCCGGTGGTACACCAAGCAAAACATTGAACATTATTATGGCAGGTACAGGTGTTGGTAAATCTGCGTTTCTTTGTCACCATGCCGCAAATTGTCTAATACAAAGTTTGAATGTTCTCTATATTACATGTGAAATGGCAGAAGAAAGAATTGCAGAACGAATTGATGCAAATCTTATGGACATTACTTTGGATGACCTAAGAGACTTACCCAAACAAATGTATGATAAAAAAATGAACAACATATCATCTAAAATGACAGGTAAACTCATAGTGAAAGAATACCCAACAGCATCTGCAAACTCAAATCATTTTCGTGCATTGATTGAAGAATTGCAAATGAAGAAGAAATTCAAACCAGATATAATATTTGTAGATTATCTGAATATATGTGCATCTTCAAGAGTCAAGAGTGGAGCAAATGTAAATTCATATCAACTTATAAAATCAATAGCAGAGGAACTTCGTGGTCTTGCGGTGGAGAAAGATGTTCCCATTTGGTCTGCAACACAGGTGAACCGAAGCGGATTCAATAATTCAGATTTTGGTCTTGAAGACACAAGTGAAAGTTTTGGTCTCCCTGCAACCTGCGACTTTATGATTGCATTAATTTCAACAGATGAACTTGAAGAGAAGGGTCAATTACTAGTAAAGCAATTGAAGAACAGATACAACGATACCTTTACAAACAGAAAGTTTATTCTGAATGTGAATCGTGCAAAGATGAAATTCTCAGACCCACCACAATTAGAACAGGCAGGATTAATTCAAGCAAATCAAACGGAAGACCTGAAACTTGGTTCTGGGTTCGACGGAAAGCATTTTGATGAAAAGTTTCAAACAACAAAAAAATTTAATGATTGGAATATATGATGAATGCGTTCATCGATAAAAAGTTTATCAATATGGTGTCCCCCACACTAAGAAACTTCAAGTGGAAGAAAGACGATTTGGCAAATTGTTCTTGTCCTATATGTGGGGATTCTATACAAAAGAAAACAAAAGCAAGAGGATATTTTTATGAAAAATCTAATAAATTTTTCTATAAATGTCACAATTGTGGTGCAGGAATGGGTATATATAACTTCTTGAAAGAGGTTTCTCCGTCGTTATGTAAGGAATATTCTGTGGAGAGTTATGCAGAACGAGGGGTTAAACCAAGACCCAAGGAAAAAGAAATGTTCGGGATTAAAAACACAAAACCAAAATTTAAGAAGAAAGATAAATTGCTAAACGATTTGATTTGTTTAGTAGATTTACCCAACAGTCATGCTGCTGTGAAATTTGCTAATATAAGAAAGATACCAAAACAATTTTGGAAACTTTTATATTACACCGATGATTTCACATCATTTGGTAATAAATTAGACCCAGATAATACTTTATTTGGTAAAGAAGAAAGATTAGTTATACCATTTTTCAACAGCCACGGAACGGTTGTTGGTTCACAAGGTCGCGTTCTAACAATGGCGGGTGAGGTAAAAGCAAGAGAGACCTTGCGATATATAACAATCAAAGGAGACAAATCTATTGACTCTTTGTGGTATGGGTTGTGGAGGATTGACCCAAAGAAAAGGGTGTATGTCGTAGAAGGACCTATTGATAGTTTCTTTTTAGATAATTGTGTTGCAATGGTTGGTGCAAGTTCATATAAGTCTATACCTTCACATTTATCAAACAGTGAATTGGTTTTTGTGATGGACAACGAACCAAGGAATCGTTCTGTTTGTGAATACAACAAAGAACTTATAAAAATGGGACATAAGGTTTGTATTTGGCCGAATAATATTGAAGAAAAAGACTTAAATGACCTTGCATTTCGGATTTCTACTCGTAAAATACAAAAGATGATTGATGAAAATGCTGTGGAAGGATTGGAAGCAGAGTTGAAATTAAACGAATGGAGAAAAGTATGAGTATTATGGTGACGGGTGGAAGTGGACTGGTTGGTTCTGCAATCTCTGCTCCCTTAAAACCCACAAGTGATGAACTAGACTTAATGGAACTGCTAGACATCATAGATTACATCTATGAAAATAAGATTACTAAAATTATACATTGTGCTGCAAAGGTAGGTGGTGTCAAAGCAAACATGGAGCAAATGGGAGAGTTTTATTTTGATAATATTATTATCAATTCTAACTTATTAGAAGCAGCGAAACAATGTGGTGTGGAGAAGGTAGTATCTTTTATGAGTACCTGTGTGTTTCCGGATGATGCAACATACCCACTAACAACAGACCAAATTCATAATGGAGAACCTCATCCCACCAACTATGCATACGCATACGCAAAAAGAATGTTAGAGGTACAGAGCAGGGCATATAGAGAACAATATGGATGTAATTTTGTCACAGTTATTCCGTGTAATATATACGGACCAAATGATAATTTTGATTTGAATACCAGTCATGTTATTCCTGCACTAATTCGTAAATGCTACGAAGCAATACAAAACAATACAACATTTGAGGTATGGGGAACAGGTAAACCACACAGAGAGTTTGTTTATGTTGATGATGTTGCAAAAATTACAAAATGGGTACTGCATAATTATAATGAAGCAGAACCATTTATCATCTCACCGGACGATGAAACAAAACTTTCTATTCTTGCAGAAACCATTGCATTCAAAATGAATTATAATGGAACTATTGCATACAATCACACATATCCTGATGGTCAAATCAGAAAACCATCAGACAATAGCGTTTTGAAAAGTAATTTACAAGGATATCAATTCACACCACTTAAAGAAGGACTTAGTAAAACTATAAATTGGTTTACTAAACAACATAAGGTTTCTATTTTATGAAAAAAGCACTAATAACAGGAATTAATGGACAAGATGGAAGTTATCTTGCTGAATTTTTACTCGATAAAGGATATGAGGTTCACGGAATTTTGAAAAGAAATTCTGTGGCAGAAAATCAAACAGCGAGATTAGATTCTGTGTTTGAAAAATTACATTTATATTATGGAGATATGACGGATTTATCATCATTGATTTCTATATTACAAAAAGTTAAACCAGATGAAATTTATAATCTTGCTGCACAATCTCATGTCCGTGTTAGTTTTGATATTCCTATTTATACTGTACAAGCAGATGCAATAGGTGTGTTGAATATTATTGAAGCATGTAAACTCGTTGTTCCTGATGCAAGAATATATCAAGCCTCTTCTTCCGAGATGTTTGGTAATTCGGTTGACTCTGATGGGTTTCAAAGAGAGAACACACCAATGAGACCTGTAAGTCCTTATGGATGTGCAAAGGTATTTGGCTTCAATATAGCGAGAAATTACCGTCATTCATATGATATGTTCATCAGCAACGGCATCCTCTTTAACCACGAATCTCCTAGGCGGGGTTCAAACTTTGTAACCAGTAAAATTGTAAAGGGTGCAATTGCTATTGCATTAGGAGAGGCAAAAGAACTCCGTATGGGAAACTTGGATGCAAGACGAGATTGGGGTCATGCAAAAGATTATGTTGAAGCAATGTGGATGATGCTTCAAGGAGAAACTGCCGATGATTATGTGTGTGCAACAGGAGTGTCTCATAGTGTTCGAGATTGTTGTGAATATGTTTTTAATAAACTTAATATGAATTATGAAGATTATGTTGTATTAGATGAAAAATATTTGAGACCCGAAGAACTTCGTGATTTAAAAGGTGATGCAACCAAAATTCGTGATGAACTTCAATGGAAACCAAAATATAGTTTTGAAACTCTTATGGATGATATGATTATAAAAGATAAGGATTATTATAAAACAATTAATTTTCATGCTCCATATGACCCAGTGAGATAATCTATGTATTTTTTATCTGAATGTGTAACCATTGATATAAAAAGTCTTATCCGTAAACACACGGAAGAGATATTTGAAGAAGCAAAGTCAGAAACTTTGGATTTGTTTTCTGTGTATGAATCTAAAAATCTTATGAAAGCAAAGAGCAAAAAACAATTATCAGAAGACATTTCTGGTTTGTTTGGTAATTCTGTTGCAAATACTATAGGAAGTTATGGTTGGAATACAGAGCAACCACACAAAGATGGAGAACCAGATGTAATAATAGAAAGTATTTCATTAGAAATCAAAGTTACTTCTGGAGAACAGTGGAGGGGGGGAAGTTTTTCCAAACGCTCAGGTTTGTTTATGTTGATTTCTTGGGGACTTATAGATGACTCGTGTGAATTTTTCTCATCTATGATAAACATGGAGAAGGATGATTGGATTTCACAGATGAAAAAAGATAATCCAAATTATTACGCTACATTTTTTGGAAAAAAAGAATTAGTAAATCATGGTGATTATGAAGTTATTCGTGGAAAAATTTATGAATATAAAAGAGGAAAGCAAATTTGTGTAAAAATGGAAAAAGAATAAATTTTTATATAATATTTGGTGGGAATAATTAATAAATTAATATAGATATATTTATTAAATCAAATAAGAAAGAGGAAATATAGATTATGAAATATATTAGTGATATTCTCCCAGAAGAATTTCTCAAACCATATACAACCATAAAACCAAATTGGGGTTATAATGGTTTAGGTGAAATAGTATACAAGAGAACATACTCTCGTATAAAGGAAGATGGAACTAATGAAGAATGGTGGGAAACTGTTGCAAGATGTATAAATGGCGCACAAAAGATTGGAGCCGATTATACAACCAAAGAAGCACAACAACTTTATGACCTCATATTCAATCTCAAATGTAATTTTGCAGGTAGAATGTTATGGCAACTTGGCACTACAACCGTTGATAGGTTTGGTGGCAACTCTTTACTAAACTGTTGGGGAATTTGTATTCGTGACATTGATGATTTCTGTTTCATCTTTGAAAACTTAATGTTGGGTGGTGGTGTTGGATTCTCTATTCGTAAAGAAGATGTTCACGAACTTCCTCGTATCAAAGAAGATGTGACAGTAATACACACTAAAACAAATGATGCAGATTTTATTGTGCCGGATTCAAGAGAGGGTTGGGTGAAACTTCTCAAGAAAGTTTTGAAATCTTATTTCTTTACTGGCAAATCTTTTACATATTCTACAATTCTTGTTCGTTCATCCGGAGAAGCAATTGATGGTTTTGGTGGTAAAGCATCTGGTCCTCAGATTCTAATTGAAGGAATTGAAAATATTGGTAATGTTATAAGGGAACGAGGAGGAAAGAAACTCCGTTCAATTGATGTACTCGATATTTGTAATATTATTGGTTCTGTTGTAGTAAGTGGCAATGTAAGACGAAGTGCAGAAATTGCAGTAGGTGACCCAGATGATTATTTGTTCCTTCGTGCAAAACGATGGGACTTGGGGAATGTTCCAAATTGGCGGGCGATGTCAAACAATACAATCTATGCAGATTCATACGACCACATTTCTGATGCAGTATGGAAAACTTATGATGGTTCAGGAGAACCTTATGGATTTTTCAATCTTCCCCTCGCACAAAAATTTGGCAGATTACAAGACCGAAGTAAAGATAAATGTGAAATTATAAATCCGTGTGCAGAGATTCTTCTTGAGTCCCATGAGTGTTGTAATCTATCAGAGATATATTTGAATAATATTGAAACAAAATCCGAATTGAAGAAATGTGCGAAACTTCTATACAAGACACAGAAAGCCATTTGTGCATTGCCATTTATTCATAAACAAACTGAAGAAGTGGTACACAAGAATATGCGTATCGGTGTGGGTATAACAGGCATCTGTCAATCGCTGAATAAAGTTGATTGGTTAGAGGATTGTTACAACGATTTAAAGCAATATGACAAAGAATGGTCAAAAAAGAAGGGATACCCCACAAGTATCAGATTAACCACTGTAAAGCCCTCAGGCACCCTCTCCTTGCTCTCAGGGAGTACACCTGGGGTTCATCCTGCGTATGCGAACTATTTTATCCGTAGAGTAAGGATGTCTAGTAGTGATGTATTGATAGATGTTTGTAGAGATGCCAATTATCCTGTAGAATATGCAAGACGGTTCGATGGTACAGAGGACCACTCTACTGTTGTTGTTGAATTCCCTTGTCATATAAACGGCAGAACAATACTTGCAGAGGATATGACCGCAATTAGACAATTAGAATTGGTAAAAGAAATACAGACCAAATGGTCAGATAATTCAGTATCGGTTACGGTATATTATCATCTAGATGAATTAAATGATATTAAAGAATGGATGGAAAAGAACTATGAAAAATCACTGAAAACTGTTAGTTTTTTATTACATTCTGAGCATGGATTTGACCAAGCACCCTACGAAGAAATTACAAAAGAAGAATATAAAAAACGGGTAATAAAATTAAAAAATATTGAAAATGTTACAAGTGGTGAGGTTTTAAGTGAATTAGAGTGTGTTGGCGGTGCTTGCCCTATAAAATAATTTTAATTTTTATGTTGACAATCCCTAATTGTTTGATATAATGGGGGGTTGAATAATTATCGGAGATAATAAAGTGTCTATATATCAGACATAATCAAATGAGGTCGGAGTTGACTTCACGGTGCAAAAACGCACCACCCTCATAGTCAGAGGATTACTTTTCTTATAAGGAGAAATAAGATGACTAAATGTACAGATAGTTGCGGAACAGATGTCGTGACACGAGCGTTAGGTAAGGTCGGTGTTTGCCGTAGTATGCTAATCACGTTGGCACTTCTTCCATTTGCATGGAACGGTGTTACTTGGGTTGGTGGAGCAATTCGTGAACTTTGGGGTTTGATTCAAGGCGTATAATCGTCTTGAACTTTTAAAAAGGAGATAACCTATGAATATCTCAAAAATTACAAAGTTCGGAATCGCATCATTATTTGCAGGAATTGCATGTGGTGTTGCCGGTGCTGACACAAACACAGATTTGCAAGAACGACTTGCAAACGCAGAAGCAAGGATTGCAGAACTTAGTGCAGACAAGAGTTCAAATTGGTTGAACGACCAACGAGCAGAAGAAACTCGTCAACTCGTTCACGATGTTCTTGCAGATGCAGACAGTCGTGCAAATCTTCAAGGTAATGGTTCGCCCGTTACTGTAAATGTTCATGGTTTTCTACAAACTCGTTGGCAGTACAATGACATCAAAACAGATGGTGTCGATACTACTCACGGTTTCAATGTGCCACGAACACGACTTGAAGTTTCTGGTGACCTCTATGATTGGGGTTACAAGGTAAGTGGTCAATGGAATGACGGCGGAAACTTTACTCTAGTAGATGCGTATGCAGATTGGGGTAACTTCCGAGTAGGTCAATTCAAATCTCCTTTCATGAAGGAAGTTTTGACCGCACAAACAGACACACTCGCAGCCGAGCGTTCTGTTATCGCAAGTCAATTCGGTCAAGGTCGTAGTCAAGGTATTCAATACGGATACAACACCTCATTTGGTGGAGTTACTGTTGCATACACTGATGGTTTTAACACTGCCAATGGTGCAGGTGTTCAAAACGGTTACGCACTCACTGGTCGTGTTGATATTCGTGCTACTGATTGGGTAGGGTTTGGTGTTGCTGTTTCGCACAACGACCTAGACACAACTGATTACAACACATGGACTGCCGATGCAACATTTAGTGCAGGTGGATTTGATTTCACTGGTGCTTATGTAGCAACGATTGATGACACTAATGGCGATGATTGGGGCACAGTCTGGACTGCATCATATGATGTAACAGACAAAGCACAATTGTTCGGTCAATATGAAGTTGGACACCTTGAAGGTGTTGCAACAGATTTGAAGATTGCCACATTTGGTGTTAATTATGCATTCAATGATAATGTTAAATGGACAACCGATTTTGGTTATGCATTCGACAGTGTTGATGCAGGCTGGAACTTGGGAGATACTGGTTGGAATACAACCGCAAATGAAGGTGAAACCCTCATTCGTTCTCAAATCCAAGTTAGATTTTAATATTTCAGGAAGAATCCTGATTCAAAGAACCCCCTCTTCGGAGGGGGTTTTTTATAAATTTTATATATAATGTAAGGAGACTTGTATTATATGGAACAAAAAGAATATAAAAGATTGGTTGAAACCTCAAATTTAATATTAAATAATGAATACGTTGAACTGGACGAAGCAAGTCAACGATTCGGTGGGGACACGAACATTCCTGCGGATAAGAAAACCAAAGGATATATCGAAAGTGGTAGAGCAAAGATTCTAATAAATGTGCCATCTTCTCTCCATCCTTCTGCTCGGTTTGTTGTGGCCAAAAATCCCAACACAGGTAGCAACCAAGACAAAGTATTAATGTTTACCATCAGTGACCCAGACCGTAGTAGTCGAATTAAGATGTTCTCATTCCACGGTAGTCATGTTAGTCATCAAAAGGCAATGGACTTTGCAAAACACCATAAACTTGTTGCAACAAAAGATGCAAAGGGAAGACCTCTTTATGCAAAAGAATCCGTTGAACTAGGTGAGCGTTCAGTAGCACAAAGTGATGCAGAAACCAAAGATGCACAGTGGATGATGAATGTTAAAAAAGGTAAGAAAAAAGGTATTAGAGATTTCAAAGTCGGTGATAAAGTAAAGGTTGTTGATGATGCACCGTTTTCTACACACAAGATTGGTGATATTGGTAAAATAACCAAATTGTCTGGTTCTGGTATGAGAGAAATTGCAACAGTCAAACTCCAAAATGGAAAGACAATCAGGGTTATGAGTAAGTTAGATATCATCAAAGAATCCGTTGAACTGGATGAAGAAGAAAATATGGTATTGAAAACTAAACAAGAAATATTAGACATACAAAAAAAAATTGAAGACCTCAAGACTGCTCACGCAACACGAATGGATGCCATTAAGGCAAAAGGGTCTTCTAATTTTGAGAAATCTCAGTCTGATATGGAAGCAAAAAGAAACGGTGCAACGAAAAGAAAAGAAGATGCTCAACGAAAAATAGATGCAGCAAAAAAGAGAATCGAAGGTCTCCGTAAGAAAATGAAGAGTGAAGCATATATGGCTCCATCTAAGAAACCATCATCAACAAAAGAACTAGTAAAAATGTTCACAAACCCAAGTGCATCAGGTAATTTGGGATTGATTACTCTTGTGGTTGTAAAGGGCGGTAAAGAGGTCGCAAGAAAAGAAGACTTGAAAAGAAACGAGGTCAAATCTGCAATCAAAGCATGTCAAAAGAAATATAAAGGTGCAAAGATTGTTGTGAAAGACCACATGGACCGTTTAGTTGGTACTATCATCGAAGGTAGAATTATTCAGTTTACCAAGGAAGAAATAGAACACTTTGAAAGTGTTACGGCAATTTCAATGAAACGAGAATTGGTCAATTGGATTAAATCAAATAAAAAGAAATTCAAGAGTCCTATGGATGCCATTAAGAAAGCAGCCGAAGAATTTGGTATTGAAAATGAAATCAAAAACAAAAACCATTGGATTTGGGAATTATTTAAGAAAAAATAATAAAATTCCAATTTTTTGGTTCACATATTTATATAAATAGTATAGTAGAAGTATGAACAAGTTAATAGGGTATTTCTTAGCCTCTTTGTTATTGCTAACAGGATGTAAATCTCCCAATGTAACTTCTCTACCCCCTAAAATTACAGCCGATATTGTTATCGATGTTACACCACCGAAGGTAATAAACCCTTTGGACAGGTGGTTCACCCCAACAACAAAAGAAAACGACCCATATCCATCTGTAGGTTCTTTACACAGAAAAGATGGTTCTATGATTGGTTCTGCAATTCTCATAGAGAAGGATGTTGCTCTAACGGCTGCACATTGTCTGGACGAAGATGATGTCTTCTCAATTATCATAGGTGAAGAAGAAATTATGGTGAAGAAAACAATTTTACACCCTAGTTACAGTACTATATCCTTCTCTGTGAGTAACGATATTGGTTTAGTGTTTCTTGAATGCGAATCGGACTATGAGCCAGCGACAATTGGATGTGTAGAATGGATGCACAGATATCAGAATATTACTACAGTAGGATATGCACAAGGATATAAGAAGTATAGTAAAAGATGGGTGTTTACATACTTTGGCACATTGGTAGAAGAACCAAATGAAATTAAATTCATACCTCACGGTGTAAGTGTGTGGTTCGGAGATTCTGGTGGTGGAGTGTTCGCAAAGTTTAATGATAAGGAATATGTCGTAGGAGTTATAAGCACATTCACAATTATGCGTGTGTTTGAAAATAAAGAATTGGTTACAGAATGTTCTGCAACAAACATTGCAAAGTATTTAGATTGGATAAAAGGGAGTATCTTATATGAACAGATGGAAGAACTTGAAGAAATTGTTGAGGATGGACGGTAGTGTGGTGGAACGCATTGGAACTGGTATTGTTATTATCGTTGGTTTTCTTGTCGGATTGTATGTCGGACGATTCCTCTTAAATATTTTTTGAAAAATTATCAAACAGAAACAATAGAAAGCATATATAATTACAGTGAGAAAGAAATTTAACACATAAAGAAAACACCAACTTCCTTTAATCGGGGAATTGGTGTTTTTCGTTTGAACGATTAGCAGGAGCAGGAGTCCGTTACTCTGTTCATGCACAAGGATAGGACTAGGAACTTCGCTACCTTGTATCGTCATAATAAGAAAAACATTAGAATCTTGTGGGTCTAATGTTTTTCTTATTTAATATGTATAAATATAGTATGTTGATTGCAGGAATAGATTATAGTTTACGGAGTCCGTGTATTTGTGTGTTCAATGGACTAGAAAACGAAGAGTTCAACTTTAATAGTTGTACCTTTCATTTTTTAACCGATACCAAAAAATACGCTACATTTTTTCTTAGAAATGTTTATGGTGAAAGGTTTCAAGATTGGAATTTAGAATTTGAAAGATATAAATCAATTGCAGATTGGTCAATGTCATATATTTTAGAGTGTGACCAAATTGCTATCGAAGGATATTCGATGGGAAGTAAAGGTAAAGTATTTAACATCGCAGAAAATACAGGAGTATTAAAATATAAAATTCATAATTTGGGTATTCCTCTTGAAGTTATCCCACCAACAACACTAAAGAAATATGCCACAACAAAAGGTAATGCAGATAAAGGGATGATGCACAATTCATTTTTGAAAGAAACTGGAATAAACTTGAAAAAAGAAATCACACCAAATAAAGGTAAGGTAGACAATCCTGTTTCTGATATTGTAGATTCATATTATATTTGTAAATATCTTTATGATAAAATTATAAAATCTTATTAATATTTATTCCATCCGTTTATTATTTTTATCTTTGCAATTATATTTTTAGTGATTCCGCTTGTAAGTTTAGATGCAACACCATTTGGACCAAATATTTCTTTTCTCTCTTTTGAGTCTAGCCTATCTTTCATTTCTTCTATCAAGTGAACCACTTCCTTCATTGCTTTCTCATTCTTCTTTCCGTTCAGAAGCATATATGCAACAATAGCCATTGTCAACAAAAATCCACCAATCAATACAATTAGACCAATTTGTGCTATCTCTTGCATGTAGTATTGACTAGCAGATGCGAATCCAACAGTCAATATACCCACAGCAAGCAAAACCGCTCCTAATCGCCCATTTACCCAAAATGCGATGAAACCCCCTGCAACGAGCATAGCAAATCCTATGGTAAAGAACAGCGTAATTGACTCGTGGAGGTTCTCTAACGCTTCCTTACGGACTTCTCGGTCTGATTGCTCATAATCCCTCACCAACTCCTCTAAGTCCTCTATATGACCCACAGCGGCTGCCACTCTGTTGTTTGCTTGCTCTAGGTCCTCTAACGACTCGTCTATCCTTATCTGTTCCTTTTGTGCATCGTCCACAGTCTCTTTGATTGCCTCTGCGGAATCCTCTATGCTCTCTAGAGTCGGGTCTATGTTGTAGTTTTTGTCCTCTGGAACTAGTGCTATGTCGTTTAGAATTGAATCTGCCTTTTCGTCTATCGTGTCCAAGTCGTTCCCAATGACTTCTGATGCGTTCATTATCTCGTCCGTCTGTTCTCTCTGCTCTCTCACGCTGTCCACGACTGTGCCAGATGTGTTTGATGGACTCTCTTTGCTTATCTCTTGAAGCATCTCGCATCCGTTTGTTGTCATCAACATTGCGAACATCAGTACGAGAACTCCTCCACTTAGCAATCTTTTCTCTGACTTGCTCTGGTGTGAGTTTTCCCTTTGCGTACAACTTTCCAATCTCAACAATCTTTTCATTATGTCTTTCATTCTTTACCTCCGAATCCTGTGCAACAGACAATGTTGCGAATAATAATACTGATATTGTAATTAGTGTTTTCATTTCTTATTTCCTATTTTAAGTTATGCCCAGAACATTTTTGTTATATTTTCTAATTCTGTTTATTCTTTCTTTTTCTTTCTTTTTCTTTTCTTTGTGTGGTTTGTCCATTTTATATTTCTTCAATAATTTTTGAATTATATTGTCTTCAATAAGACACTCACCTATATAAATATCACCATTACTCTTTTGACTCGCCAAACCTCTTATTTTTCTTTGTATTTTTTTATCAATTTTATTCCATAATACATATGCATTCTTTATATCTTCACCAACTATTCTAAGAAGTTCTGTTCTAAATCCTTTTTTTGCATCATTCCAACTTATCTTCACTGCTTCATCCAAATATTCAACGGATTCTTTCATCGCAGGTTCGACTGTCAACTTTTTATATCCTGCTGGGGAAATGTTGAAATGTCTTCGTGCAAATCGTTTTGCGGCGTAAATTCCATCTGCTTCATTTTTTTTAATTCTTAACTCTTTGCCCTTGTAGGTTGCAATATACCCATACATTTTCCCCCAATCAACCCCCTCACCAAGTTCTTTCTTGACTAATGCCATGTCTTTCTTCTTATCGGGTGGAAGATTCTTTAATTTATTCAACTTCTTCATTATTCTATCAATTGCGTATGTGGTTAGGCTATGAACATTATTTTTATCAAGATATGGTCCACCTGTTTCTTGAAACGAATTAGCCATCCATGCAAGGAGTTCTTTCCCCTTCTTACTCATCTTCGGGATTCGTGGGTCGCTGTCATATTTGCCTTCACCCAATTTAAGTGCTTCACTCTTGAGATAAATTTCTGCTGCTTTCTTGGCATTTCCTTTTGATTTTACTAGTGCCTTCATAATTTTATTAGTAAGTGATTTGCCCCAAGGTCCGTCATCTAATTTGTCCAACTCTTTCTTTGAAAGTTTTCTTTTCTTTCTTACAATTTGTTTTGCTTGTTCAATACTCTTCGTCATTACCTGTCCTGGAGAGTTATCATCAACATGTACATTGGATTCCTGTAATTTACTACCAGTTTTGAATGAGAGTTGTGCTTTTTTTTCTATTGTGCTTACCACTTTATAGTCAGTTTTTTTATTCTTACTGTTTTTTTGAAAAATATTAACCAACCCATCCGCGATGTCCTTTGCTTTTTTGTTTGATACTTCTCCACCAACAAATATAACTTTCCC
>Ga0233429_1002641_pt1 | contig 18288 bp, 17 predicted proteins | sample SI_118_April2016_3_FD_179879 | JGI IMG/M metagenome (GOLD analysis project Ga0233429, IMG submission 179879) | Seawater microbial communities from Saanich Inlet, British Columbia, Canada - SI_118_April2016_135_MG | ecosystem: Environmental > Aquatic > Marine > Inlet | place: Canada: British... | reverse complement strand
GTTGAAGCCATGAAAGAGCAACAGAAACATTCAAAAAATCAAATTAACAATCTATTTAATGCTTTAATGCAAAAAGCTTTCAAGGGGGAACTAAAATGTTAGATGCAGAATTAAAATCAAAAATAAACTTGTTATGGAATAAATTTTGGAGTGGTGGAATTAGTAATCCACTTAATGCAATTGAACAAATGTCTTACTTAATCTTTATGAAAAGATTAGAAGATGATGATGTTTCAAGAGAACAAAATGCTAAACTTTTAGGACAAGAATTTAATTCATTATTCCCAAAGAATGAACTTAAATGGTCTGTTTGGACTGAATATCCTGGAAATCAAATGCTTGAGCATGTAAGAGATGTTGTGTTTCCATTCTTAAGAAAGCTTAATGGTGGAGAGAATTCAATTTATTCTAAATATATGAAGAATGCTTCATTTGCTATTCCTACTGCTTCACTTTTAGCAGAAGCTGTAAAGATAATTAATGACATGCATATTAAAGAACAGAATAGAGATACAAAAGGAGATATTTATGAGTATCTTTTAGGACAATTATCAACAGCAGGAAAAAACGGACAATTCAGAACTCCAAGACATATAATCAAGATGATGACTGAACTTCTTGATCCAAAATACGGAGATAAAATCTGTGATCCTGCTTGTGGAACTGCTGGTTTTTTAGTTTCTGCTTTTGAGCATATTCTAAAAAATAACACTTCTGCTGATTTAGTTAAAGAAGGGAATTATGCAGGAGATAAGCTTAATGATAATCAATGGAGAATTTTAAGAGATGAAACTCTTTATGGGTATGATTTTGATGATGTAATGCTTAAGATTTCATTAATGAACTTAATGATGCATGGAATAAATAATCCTAATGTTGAGCAAAAGAATACTCTTTCAAAAAGATTTGATGAATCAAACTGTTATGAAGTAATCTTGGCTAATCCGCCATTTAAAGGAAGTATTGATGAATCAGACATCGGAGAAAACTTTAGAACAAAAACAAAGAAAACAGAACTTTTGTTTTTAGAATTGATTTACAATCTATTAAACAATAGTGGAAGGTGTGCAGTTATTGTTCCAGACGGTGTATTATTTGGAAATTCTAAAGCTCATACTAATATTAGACAATTACTCTTAGAAAAATGTAGATTAGACGCTGTTATTTCAATGCCTTCAGGAGTTTTCAAACCATATGCAGGAGTTTCAACAGCAATAATGTATTTCACAAAAGGAGAATCAACTAAAGATGTTTGGTTTTATGACATGCAAGCAGATGGTTTTAGCTTAGATGATAAAAGAACATCTCAGCCAGAAAAGAATGATATTCCAGATATTCTTAGCAAATTCAAGAATAGACTTAAAGAAAGGCCAGTAGATAGAAGAGGGGAAGCATTTTTTGTTCCATTTGAAGAAATAAAAGGAAACAATTATGACTTAAGTATTTCAAAATACAAAGAAATAGAATACGAAGAAGTGAAATATGATAAGCCAGAAGTCATAAAAAAGAAAATATTAGATTATGAAAATAAGATAATAGAAGCTTTGAAAGATTTAGAGGTTTAAAATGATGAATAAGAAAGGTCAAAATTTACTAGGACAAGCGATAATATTTTTAGCATTGTGGTTAATCACTAGTTTAGTTTGGTCTATTTGGTTAGATGGTGTTTTAGTTCCTGTTGCAGGATGCTTAACTTCATTAGCTGTTTTAGGAGTTTTGAATATTGCGATTCATCTTCATAAGTAATGTTGGTTTAAAGACGCCCCTAATAAATTTCTTTTTCCGCAGAAAAAGACTATCTTGACGCCCCTTCTTATAAATTATTTTACGAAGTAAAATTCTAAATGTCCGAAGGACTAAGCCCCTCTCTCTTTTCCGTTTTAAGTAATCCAAAAATTGAATATAACATCAGAATTTAACGAAGTCGCCCGTAGGGCGATTTGGGGGAGGAACGAATTTTGCCTAGCAAAATAGGCAGTGCCGGTCGTTACGAACCGTTAAATTCTTGTTAAATTCTTTTACCATACGGAGTATGGTAAAATTGCGTCTGCAAAGTTTTTTTGTTTTGCCTTCGAAGAAGGACTGCAAGCCCGAAGGGCCTTGGATAATTTTTAGCTAGGAAAAAATAACAACATTGGATGAATTCTGCCTGAAGAGGGAATTTCCATACGAAGTGTGGAAATTTCCTTTTGGCATAGGGCATTTTGCGAAGCAAAATGACCGTGAATGAATCCCTTGTTGTTGTTATTTTTTCCGTCTACTACAAAGTTATCTAATCCAGCAAAACAAAAAAATTGAATTTAACATATATTAAAAGAACCCCTAGTTCGTTTAATACCCCTATAGCTATAAAAAGCGAAATAATTAAATACTAATTAAGCTATTCTAGGTCTTGAATGGATAAAATAAGCATAAATAGGGGAGATTGGAGAAAATTAATCGAAGAAGAGTGCATATTAAGGGGGTATTCTAAGAAAACAATCGATAGTTATACTTATCATGTTGGGAAGTTTATTAATTCTGGAAAATCACCTAGGGAGTATCTATTAGAGATTGCTAAAGGGGATAAATCTGATGAAACTGTGAGAGCTGTTGGTTTTGCGATAAAGTTTTATCTTAATATACTAAAAAAAGATTATCCTGAGATTGATTCAATATTGAGCAATATACCTAATGTTAAAAAGGAAAAGAAACTTCCAGTAATCCTTTCTAAAGAAGAAATTAGATCTATGATCATGTCTTCAAAGAATGTGAATCATAGGTTGATTATCCAGATAGGGTATTCTGCCGGGCTTAGATCAAGTGAAATAACAGACCTTAAATGGAATGATGTCGATTTTAACAGAAACATTATACATATCAAGGGTGCTAAGGGAAAAAAAGACAGGATAGTTATGCTTTCTCCAAAAGTAAAAAAAGCATTAATCTTGCTTGATTCAGAAAAGGAAGGGTATATATTCAAAACTACGAGAGGCGGAAAGTATACGCAAAGAACTATTCAAAAAATAATCGAAAATACATGCCGTAAGGCAGGAATAAAAAAGAAAGTTTCACCTCATTCTTTGAGGCATACTTTTGCAACTCACCTGCTTGAAAGGGGTATTGATATTCGTTATATCAGGGACCTTCTTGGCCATTCAGATATCAGCACTACATTGATATATACTAAAGTTTCAAACAAGGACATCTCTAAGATAAAAAGCCCTCTTGATTAATTGTTCTTTTTCTAATGTTTATACAAATCTTGTAATTTTATTGACTTTTTTACTGATATCTATATATTCAGAAACATTTATAAATAAACTTCTACATATCTAGCCATTAGGGTGGTTGAAATGGCTGAAGATTACGGTGTTTGTAATCTTTGTAAAGTTGGTCGTTTTGTTAAAAAAAGGAAAATAATATAGCTGGAACAATATATGTTCAGCTAAAATGTGATAAATGCAACCATCAAGTTGCGAGAAACCAGAAATAAAATGGCAAATGAGAAATCATTGCAGTCAATTGAAGGGCAAGGCGAAAGGAAATGCCCTGAATGCGGAAGCGCAGATATAATCAGAAAGGATAATGAAGTTTACTGCAGAAAATGTGGTTTGCTTTTAGATTAGCTTTCTTGTTTTTATTCTAGATGTGTTTTATATTGTTTTATATGGTTCTATGGCTGTAAATTATCTCTGTTATCCCGAAACTACTACACAACCATTTTTTCAAGTAAAAAATAATAACATGGGTGAAAACTTGAATGCAGAGGGAAAAACCAGTGACATTAAATTCCAAAGGAATTTATGGCATTTTACCAAGTGTGGTTTTTTCCTTTGTGAATAGGGTTTTCTCCAAGAAAACTTGTGTTTGAACCCTGTGTTGTTGTTATTTTTCACGGCACATAATAGGCGAGATACATCTGTGTAGTAAAAACATGATAGCACAATCTGTAGATTATCATCAATCTTTTTAAACAAAGTTGCATTTCTATTGAATATGACAAAGATATACTTCCAAACACATGGATGCAGTACAAACCAATCAGAATCTGAGATAATGATGGGTTTATTGCAAAAAGCCAATTTTGATATAGTTGACAAACCAATTAATGCAGATATCCTTGTTATTAATATTTGCACTGTTAAGGGTGAGGGGACTGCTTTAAGGCATATAAACAAGTTGAGTGAAGAGTTTTCTGATAAGAAATTGATCGTTGCTGGTTGTTTGACCAGGGGCATACTTGAGGATGTTCGTGAAACCAAAGAAAATATCAGTTTTATCAGTACGCATAACATCAAATCAATAGTTGAGGTTGTTGAAGAGGTGTTGAATGATAATGTTATAGCAGCTACTGGTAAGGATGAATACGAAAAGATAAATCTTCCTAAAGTAAGAAAGAATCCTGTTGTTGGGATAATTCCAATATTAAACAGTTGTGCTGGTTATTGTTCTTATTGTTCTGTTAAGTATGTTAAAGGCAAGTTATTATCTTACAATATGCAGGATATTGAACAAGAGGCTATTAGATCCTTAAATGATGGTTGTAAGGAACTGTGGGTCACTTCCCAGGATAATGCAGCTTATATGCTTGATAAAGGAAGTGTAACTCGGCTGCCTGGATTGATCGAGAATATCTGTAATATAGACAAAAAGTTCTTTCTTCGTATAGGGATGATGAATCCTACACATCTATTGGATGTTTTGCCTGAGATGATTGATGTTTACAAGAGCGATAAAGTGTTTAAGTTTTTACATCTACCTATCCAGTCTGGTAATAATGAAATATTGAAATTGATGAAACGGCAGTACACTGTTGATGATTTTAAAGACACAATAAATAAGTTTAGGTCAAAGATTCCTAATCTGACTATAAGCACAGATATAATTGTAGGGTTTCCAACAGAAACTGAAGAACAATTCAATGATTCACTTAATCTGATTAAGGAGATAAAGCCAGATGTTTTGAATATTTCAAGGTTTCAGGCAAGAAGGGGAACTGAAGCTGCAAAGATGGATGGCCAAATACATGGAAGAGACACTAAAGAGCGATCAAGGATACTTACTGAGGTTTTTATAAACATAGCCAGGATGAATAATGAAAAGTGGTTAGATTGGGAAGGTGAAATATTAATAGATGAAAAAGGCAAGCATGATACTTTTGTTGGGAGGAATTTTGCCTATAGGCCGGTTATAGTTGCTGGAGATGTTAAATTAGGTGATTATGTTAAGGTTAAGATAAAGAATATAACTCCTTATGATCTGAGGGGCGAGATAATCTATTAATTATATTGCCCATAATCCTTATCCGATTATATTACTCGATCAGGTATAACTTCTGAAGATCTTTCTTAATTTTTCTTACTAAAATCAAACATTTGTCTTTTTAATCATTATTTTCCATCATATAAAGGTTTAAATATGTTATATCCTTTATTTCTTGAGATGGAAACAAAAAAACTCTTTAGATTACTTATAATCTTTTTGATGTTAATTTTTACTTTTATTGTTATTTATGCACCCCATACCAATTACAGGTACCCGTTTCATATAGATGAATGGAGGCATATAACAGAAGCTACAAAGTTAAAATCAGGGGAATATGATTGGGGTACTTCTAATTCTTTAGAGTTTGGTTTTCATTCTTTTTTGATGATCATGTCTTATTTTACTAATCTGGTATTGGTCTATAAATATCTTCCTGCATTGTTTGCTTGTCTATCTTCATTAGCATTGTTCTTTTTTGTATACAGAACTACAAAGAGATTCTATATTGGGATCTTATCGATGCTGTTTTTTGCTTCTTTAAGAAATAATGTAAATATTACTGGATTATGGTTCTTTATCCCACTGACATTCGCTATACCCCTGATATATCTTTTCTTTATGATGTTTAGTTGCGGCATTGAAGAGGATAATATCATAAAACTAGTCTATGGTTTGATGATATATGTTTTGATATTCTTTGCACATCCGATCTCAGCTACCTTTATGATTCCTATATTAGCTGTTTACCTATTGATAAAGAAAGATTTTGTTAAGAAGCACAAAGCATTGTTTGTCTCTTTTATAGTTATCTTCATCTTATTTGCTGCTGCCACATTCTCCAAGTTCTTATGGAAAGGAACCTTAAGTCAGAGCTTATCTTTCTTTTTTGAATTTATAAAATTTAAAGAAGGGTGGGGTGTATTGGAACTGGATATAAGCCTCATGGCAGTATATAATATAGTCGGACTTGTTTTTGCTTTAGTTGGAGTTTATTTTGCACTTAGAAAAAAGAATTATCTGTTTGTGATATGGCCAACAATGATCTTAGTATTGATTTCTATGTTTACTGTATTTAAATTTACATTATTTGCACCTTATCAGAGGCTTATCTATTATCTGCTTTTAGGCTTAGTTCCTTTGGGCGCTATTGGGTTTTATTATACTTTGGTCTTGATCAAAAATACTCTGATTAAGCTGAAATGGAGTAAAATATCTGTATATTCTTTGATGGCGATCTTAGTGATTATATCAACCGGGGTTATGTTTAGCAATTATTACAAACTTGATAAGCAGGTCGATTTGTATAGGGTTATAGATGATGATGATTACAAAGCAATTATGTTTTTAGATCAATATGATCAATCAAATGTTCTGGCTATGCCTCATACTTCTGTTGCAGTTTATCCCATCTCCAAGCATAATATATATGCTACTTTGTATTTTTATGGTAATAGAAAAGAGATTGAGGGGTTCTTTTTATCTGGTAACTGCAGTTATATGGGTAATTTTATTGAAGAAAAAGAAGTTGATTTTGTTTTGAATAAAGGAAAGATAGATTGTGGGTGGGATATGGTATATTCTCAAGGACCCTATATCTATAATGTTTCTGGATAATGGGGATATATCTATCAGATTACATAAATGTTTATAAAATAAAACATAACTTCTTTTTTTATGGAACCCTTAATTCATTTAATAATTCCTTTGTTGATTGTTGCTGCTTTTAAACCTCAATTAGATAAAAGATTAGTTCTTGGTTTAGCTGTATTGACCATACTTCCTGATTTTGATTTTATAGTAGGGCATAGAAGTTTATTCCATAATCTATTTTTTGTTCTTTTATTTAGTTGGGTCGTTTATCTCATATTTAAATTTATAATCAACAAGGGAAGATCAAAAAGGGTGCTGGAAAATAAAAACGCTTTTTATCTTTCCATTTTTTATCTTTTTTCGCATTTATTGCTGGATATAGGTAATCCAGGTGTCCCTTTTTTTTATCCACTAAGCAATAAACTATTTACTTTAAATTTTTTATTATTAACCTCTTCAGCAAATGGGATCTCGAATGGCATTGGTCTAATGACTAAAACATCATTTACTTTAAATCCTTTGATTCAGGGGACTGCTATGATGGATGCTCCTGTAATAACTACATTTGGTTTGTTGCTTTTTGTTATTGTTGCTATTTTATTACTAATCAAATTAATAGTTAAAAAGAAATAATGCATCCTTGAAATAGTTAAATAAACATTAAATAAGACTCACTATAATCTAAAATTCTACTTTCATTCAAGTAAATGCAATATCTATTTTAATCAATAAACATATGTATATTTTACTATATAAATGCTTATAAAGGTTATAGTTAATAAAAATGTAATGGGGGATATTTTGTAGGAAAAATACAAATTTATATTTTTAGTCCTATTTATCTATTCTCTTATAATATATAAGTTTAAATACTACTTATACTGTACCATGGTTGAATATAGTTCATTGGGGGTTAAATGTCAGCAATATTGGAGAGACTTAAGTTTATTGAACCTGTTACTATTAAATATGGCTCTACAGAAAAAATTGAGTTTATTTCTATTGATAAATTGAGATATTCTAAAAAAAGGATTAGGCAGAAGATAAGTAGGGGAGAAATAACTGATATGGCTAAAAATCTTAAAACTTTTGGGGTTTTGCAGCCTTTGGAGATCAATGAGAGAAATGAAGTTGTTTTGGGGACCCGCAGGTTTGAGGCTGCTAAATTAGCTTCATTTGAAAAATTGCCTGTTATAAGGAGGAATACTTCTGAGATTCATGAAATTGAAAAGCAATTAGCTTCTGACTTGCATAGTAAAAGCTTGACAGTTATAGAAAAGGCAATTGCTTTTCAGAAATTAATTGAGCTTAAGGGTATATCAAAATATGCATTAGCTAAATATCTGAACATAAGCCATAATCTGGTCTGTAGGACATTAGCTATTCTTGATGCTGATGCAAGGACAATCCTTTTGATTAAGCAAGGAAAGATTTCACAAAGGATGGTTTCTATGGTGGTTTATAGGCTTAAGAATAAGAATCTTGAGCAGTTCGTTGTTAATGAAATAATCGAGAAGAAGATGAGCATTGCACAGGCTGAAAATTTCATGGGGGAAGTAAATGATCCTGAAGTTTTCAAGAAGCATTTTTTGCAAAGGGTTAAAGCATTTAAGACAATGATTACACATTTTAAGGAGAAAATGAAAGTACTTAATTTTAATGATGCGCAGAAAGAAGATATAATCAGAGAACTAAATAAGATTGATTTTGAACATATCTTGATGTAGAGGGTGGGGTGTTAAAATGGATGATGAACCAAATTTAGTTGATTTTTATAATGTCTTAAATAAGAGAAAAAAAACAATAATTGGTTTAACCCTAGCTATAGTCCTGATAACTTTAATTATACTGATTATGGTGCCTAAAACATACGAATCTGAGTCTATGATTGGGATGGCCAGATTAGGTCAGATAAATCAAGATGGTTCAACGCTGGATAACTTCATTATTAAGCCAAACGAAGCAGAGAAATTGATTAAAAGTTCCTTAATTTTACAGCCTGTAATAGATAAATTTTTTCCAGATGGTGAACAATCATTGAGAGAATTTAATGAAGATAATCTGGAAATTGAAATCTTTGAACAAAGGATCAGTTGGAATCTCATGGGATTTGAACCTTACTTATTTATTCGGACTAGGGCAAACAATGCTGAGATTGCACATGATATTAATGAGCAGATTCTGGAGCAATTCCTTATCAATGCTAGACCTAAATATGATCAAAGAATTAAATTATTGGTAAACAGTTTGAATACGACTAATAAACAGATTAAAGAGTTAAAAAAAGAAATATCAAGATTAACTTCTGGCTTGATATCATTAAACGATAATAAATTAACTAGTGAAGCTATGTCAAAAATAATCTTATTAGTTAGTATTTCTTCAGATTATAAAACAAAACTTGAACTTCAGGAAACCAAACTTGATGATATTAGGGTGGCATTAGTGCAGGCTGAAGATTTTATTATAGTTACCCCCCCAGATGTTCCTATGACATTTTTTAGCCCAAATTTACTTTTTTATTTGGTGCTTTCATTTATTGTAGGCTTATTCCTCTCATTATCTCTTGTTTTTATTCAAGAATCAATAAATCAGGATAATTGAAGTAATTTCATATGTTTTAGGGATAGTATATTATGACTCACATAAAAGAAATAAAATTTATATTTTTTAATATTAAAAAGTCTAAATTTAAAATCATTTAGGTATTATTATGGAAAACTTGATCATTTTATTGTTTTCTTTTGAACTTATATTCTTTTTAGCATTAGCTTTGTTTATGTCTAAGAATAAATTACGTGGTATTTTAAAGCAGCCTTTGGCTATATTCCTTGTTTGTTTTGCATTTATTTATTTATTTATACCTATCTTTATGGTTAAATATGGGCTTTATAGATTTCAATCTAGTTATGATGATTCTAGTTATTTTATCGTTAATCTGCTATTGATGGCATATGCTATTATAGTTGTTTTAACTTATAGCATATTCAATCTGGTTATGGGTAAGTCAAGAAATAAGATTGAATTTATAAAAATTAATTATAAAACTAATATTATTATTTCTATTTTTATACTTTTACCTGCAATTTTAGCATCATTGTTTTTATTTAAATATATACTTGGTTTTAATTATACTCATTTCATCGCCCATAGGGTATTCTTCTTGAAGGGCATGGGTTTTTTGATACTTTTGCTTAATTTGTTCTATGTTTACTTGTCTTTATTTGTTGCTAATTTTGTATTAAACAAAAAAAAGATATTTAAGTTGAATGTGCTTTTTTTTATCTTTGTTTGTTTATTGGCAATATCATCATTTACTATGATAGGTACAAGGTTTTCATCATTTATCTTATTGATCCTGCTTTTATACATTTTCTTCTTTGTTTCAAAAAGAATCAAGAAACGACATACTATTGTTTTATCTATAATTTTCATTTTTTTATTGGTTGCAATCCCTTTCTTGGGGTATATTCGTAGAAATATGTATGTCTTAGATGGAGACCATTCTATTTTGGATATTAAAGAAGGTGGTTTTTTAATATTAGAATCATTATCTGGAAATTTTGGACATTATGAAATTAATTTATGGCTTTTTAATAATAAATGGGAAATACAAAGGGGAAAAACATTTCTTGCAGGTTTCTTGAATTTCATACCCAGGGCCATATTTCCAGATAAGCCCTATGGTGGGGGGCCAACTTTAGTTAATTTTATCTATCCTGGGAGCTATTCTAAGTATAATGAGAATCTAACTTCCCCTACTCCCGGACTTCCTGCAGAATCATTTATGAACTTTGGTTATTGGGGCTTTATTATAATTGGGTTTTTACATGGCATTATTCTTTTTTTAATAAAAAATAATTTCTTGAAATCCAAGATGGATTCGATTGACATAACCCTATATGTTTATTTAGTTATCAGTTTTTCTTTTTTAATCTTATTTTCTGAATTTCTTGCAGCTATAAGCAGGTTAGTATCTGTGATTCTTCCATTATTACTAGTAAAATGTATCAGCAAATTGAGTTGGCATAGATAACTTCTATCAAATTAATGACTAAGATGGTTTATAAGAAAAAAATTAGCTTTCTTTGTGTATGTCCTTGTTATTATCCTGCTTTTGAACATGGGGGGCCTATTTATTCTATGCATAATCTGGATAAGGGGTTAATAAACAACGGGGTTGATGTTGAAGTATACACTACTAATCAGTTCTTATCAAATAAGGTTAAAGTTAACAATAAGACAATAATTGATGGTGTCACTGTAACTTATTTTGATTATAATAGGGCGTTTGATTTTTTTACATCCAATGGCTGGCATTTTTCATGGTCATTAATAAGTGCGTTAAAGAAAAATATCCCTAGATTTGATATAGTCCATCTCCCTACAATATGGAATTTTACAACAGTAATAGCTGCTTATTTTTGTAGAAAATACAATAAGCCATACATTATATCGCCCCATGGTCAGCTTTATCCCTACACCTTTAATCATAAGGGGTGGAAGAAATGGATCTATTATCATCTTATCTCCAGATATGATTTAAAAATGGCTAAAGCTATACGTTATACCTCCAGGGATGAGGCTATTAAGGTGGATAAATTTTTGAATCTTAAGACCAACTCATTTATTCTCCCAAATGGATTAGATTTAAGTGAATTTGAAAATTTACCTAAAAAAGAAGAATTAGTTAAACAATACCCTTTTCTTAAAGGTAAGAAAGTCATTTTGTTTTTGGGCAGAATATGTAGTAAAAAAGGCCTTAACATACTAATAGATTCATTTAATAGATTATCTGGGGAGATGGATAATCTTCATTTGCTTATTGTGGGTCCTGATTTTGAAAACTATAAACATAAATTAAAAATTATTATGAGGTCTCTTCGAATAAAATACCAAGATTTATCCTCGAAGAATACTTTAAAATCAAGATTAAACTATAGGTCTGATTTAGATTCTAAAAAGGCGAATGTCACCTTTACTGGATTGCTTACTGGAAGGCAAAGGTTGGCCGCTTTTACAGGGAGTGATGTTTTTGTTCTAGAATCATATTCAGAAAATTTTGGAATGGCTATATGTGAATCTATGTTTTGTGAAACACCTGTAATTATATCAGATCAAGTTGGTATTTCTTCTGATCTTAAATGTGCAAATGCTGCGATAGTTACCAAGATTGATTCATCTATTTTATATCAAAAAATAAAGCTATTGCTTGAAGATCCAGTTCTTCAAAAAAGATTGATAAGCAATGCAAAAAAATATGTTGAAGATCATTATTGTATGGATGTTATTTCCAGTCTAATGAATGATCATATATTAAGATTTATAGGGAAGTCCAGGAAATGAGAGTAGAAAACCCAAAATTTAGTTATGAATTGTTTAAAAGATTTTTTCATATTTGCTCCACTAGACCCAATAGTGTACAGATTGAGATAACTAATAGGTGCAATTTAGATTGTAAGATGTGCCCTAAGGGAAATTACGCACTCCCTGAAAAAGACATTGACTTGGATCTTTTTAATGAGTTAGTAAAAAAAATAAAAGGTGTTGATGTAGTTTTACCAGTGGGTTGGGGGGAAAGCTTTTTTCATCCAGAGTTTGATAAGATAATAGATATCCTTTTAGATGCAGGGCATAGAATAAAAGTCACTACTAATGGCATGTTATTAAATAATGAGAAATCGATAGAAACAGCCCTGAAAATAGATTATTTAACTTTTTCAATAGATATGCTGGATAACATACATTCTTCCTCCGGGCATAATAATCCCAGAGCGATCCAGAATATAAAGGAACTATTACATAAAAGAAAACTCAAGAATAAAAAAAAGCCATTTATTGCAGTTCAATCGGTCCTATACAAGAACAATAAAGAAATCTTAGATATAATAAAGTTAGCTTCTGATTTGGGTGTAGATAGGGTTAATTTAGTGAGACCTTATACTAAGTTTAATAAATCTATTTCCTCTACATTTGAAGATAGGTTGCAAATATATAGGTCTGCAGAAAAACTAGGTAAGAAATTAAAGATCAGGGTTGATATGTTTGAATACTCTACATTCAAAGGGTATAAAAGGTTATTATGGAAATATTTTAAATCAATATTTAGAATAAATGATTGGTGTCCAAGGCTATATGGTTTTTGTTATATAACTCTTGATGGGATGGTGACTCCATGTTGTGCTTTGCCCAGACATATTGTTGGTGATTTAAAAAAAGAAACATTAACTCAAATATGGAACGGTAAAAATATGAAAGAATTTAGAAAACATCATAAACAGATATGTCGTGATTGCCATGTTTTTAAAATAAGATGAAAACCTTGATTATTTGTCATGAAGGGGATTATTTGAGTGAGAAATTTATTCCTAGATGGTTGAATTCATTTTCTCATCCTACTGGGATAATTGTTTTGCGAGAAAAGAGGGCTCAGTTTTTTAAACGTATTTACTATGAGATAAAGCGATCAGGTATTATCAATCTGTTGGACGTTTTTGCATTTAGATTATATTACTCATTCTTTATTTCAAAAAAAGATAAGTCTTGGTTATACCAAAAAATTAAATCTATTGCCAATAAATATCCCCAACCCCATAATATCCCCATACTTTATACTTATTCTCCCAATACCTCTGAAGCAAGGAATTTCATAAGAGAACACTCTCCTGATATGATGATTGCTTTATGTAAGATTCTCATTGAAAAAAGTATTTTCTCTATCCCATCAAAAGGTACATTTGTAATCCATCCTGGAATTTGTCCAGAATATCGAAATTCTCATGGTTGCTTTTGGGCTTTATATAATAATCAAATTAGCAAGGTGGGAGCTACTCTACTTAAAATAGATGAAGGGATAGATACTGGACCAGTTTATGGCTATTATAAATGCAAATATGATGGATCAAGTGATTCACACATAGTGATTCAGCAGAAGGCTATCTTCCAAAATCTGGAAAAGATAAAAAATAAACTTATCGAGATATATAGGGGTTCTGCCAGGGTAATTGATTCATCTGGAAGAAAATCTGCAGTATGGGGTCAGCCATCATTAACTAAATATTTGATATGGAAAAATAGGGCAAGGGGGAATAAATGAAAGCAATATCTCTTCTTTATCATGATGTGATAATAAACAAGGACTATGATTCAAGTGGTTTTTCAGGACCAGGTGCAGCAATATATAAACTTGAAATTAGTAAATTTAAACAACACCTTAATATGATTCACAAAAAAACAAAGAATAAACCTCAGCTTATCTCTGAATCTTTTCCTAGAACTTCAGGAAAAGTTCCATTGTTTTTTACTTTTGATGATGGTGGGTCAAGTACATATAATTACATTGCTGATCTGTTGGATCAGTATGGCTGGAAAGCCCATTTCTTCGTTACTGTAGCCAATATAGGTAAGCCTTTCTTTCTTACAAAGAAACAGATTAAGGATCTAAGAAAAAGAGGTCATGTAGTTGGTACACATTCATTAAACCATCCAGAAAAAATGTCTGCTTGTAGTTGGGATCAATTATTGATTGAATGGGGAGAAAGTGTTAGGGTATTATCTGAGATATTAGGGGAAGAAGTTACATATGCATCATTGCCTGGAGGGTATTACTCGAAAAAGATTGCAAAAGCAGCATCTATTGTTGGGATTAAAGTATTATTTACTTCTGAGCCAATTAAAAACGCACATTATGTCGATAATTGTCTATTGTTGGGTCGTTATACTATCAAAAGATATACATCTCCCAAAGTGGCTGCAGAATTATCTAATGGGGCTTTATTCCCCTGTTTTAGCCAATTCCTTTTTTGGAATCTAAAAAAAATATTCAAATACTTTAATAGTGCGTATTATTCCAGAATTAGGAATATTTTTCTAAAGAATATTTAGTGTTGAGTGGTCCACCTATGAAAATTTCTGTAATAATTCCAGCATACAATGAGGATAAATCAATAATGGGTTGTATTGATTCTATCCTTAAGAATAGCTATGTTCATAAAGAGATTATTGTAATTAATGATTGTTCAACAGATAATATTCTTAGGAAACTGGAAAACATTAAGGATGTAATTATAATAAATAATGAAAATAAGTTGGGCATTGTAGGATCAATAAAAAAAGGAATAGAAAAATCAAAAGGAGACATAATCATCAAACTCAATGCAGATTGCATAGTTGAAGGTGACTTCCTCAAAAAATCTGCAAAACATTTTGAGATTCATGAGGTAGTTGCAATTACTGGCAATTATAAACCACTAAACAAAACATGGATTACAGATTCATTAGCTATAATTGATGATTTCTTTCTGAACATATCCCAAAGAAAGTTATCATTAAGTAAATTATCCGGACCTTTCTGGGCGGCTAGGAAAGAAACCTTGCTAAAATTGAGTTTATGGTCTAAAAACAAGGTAAATGATGAAGGTAACATATACTTAGAAATTAAAGATTATGGCCCTGTAATTTATGACTCTTCTATGATAATCAAAGGGACTTTCCCAGATTCATTTGGTGGAGTATTGGCAAGAAAATTTAAATGGGGTGTTAATTCAATCCATGATCATTATTTCAAACATATGTTATTCTGGATTAGACCCTTATACTTTTTGATTGCTATTCTCATATTTTCCCCAAATAATCTGATATCCATCTTGGCTTTATCCATAACTATGTTACCATTAATAACATTATTTTGTTTTTCGTTATTCAAGTATCCTTTTTTATCCTTTTTTATCCCATTCATTTTTATATTTTCAGAATTTGCATGGCTTTGCGGTACAATAAATGCTTTAGTAAAAAAAGTTAATGGAATCTTAAGATGAATCGGCTATCAGATCTATTTTTAAGTATAATATTATTAGTTATACTTTCACCTTTTTTGGTCTTAATATCATTGATTATTTTGCTTGAAGAACATAAATCCATTTTATATGTGCAAATTAGGGCGGGTAAAGACAATAAAAGATTTAAGATATATAAATTTAGAACTATGATTCATGGTGCGGAAAAAAAAGGTCCAGTTATAACTCATGGTTATGAAGATAGGAGAATAACTAGGTTTGGTATGTTTCTTAGAAAAACTAATCTTGACGAATTGCCGCAATTGATCAATATTTTGATGGGGGACATGAGTTTTATAGGTCCTAGACCAGAAAGACCTCATTTTAATGAAAAATTTAAACATATCCTCGAGTGGGAAGCTAGATTAAAGATCAGACCTGGATTGACTGGCCTTGCTCAGGTTAAAAATGGCAGAAATCCCCATGACCCTTCTAGCAAGTTAAAATTTGATTTAGATTATATCAAAAGAAAAAGCATTGTATTGGATATTCAGATAATAGCACTAACTATTCTAAATTCTATAAACCCATTTAAGTTTCTAAAATGAAATATAATCTTAATCTGCTTAGATCTATTATCTCTTTAATTAGGAAAAAAACCATAATTAAAAATCATCCTATTCATCTTCAGATAGAACCCACAACTTCATGCAATCTTAATTGCAATTTCTGTATAAGTAAATTTGATAGGTCCAATAAGATGATGTCGTATTCTAATTTTAAAAAGATCATGGATATTTTTCATCCAAATAGTGTAACTTTTTCTGGTAGGGGTGAACCTTTATTAAACTTAGATCTTCAAAGAATGATAGATTATTGCAAACAAACAAAGATAGTTACTTCAATCACTACTAATTTTACATTAGGTGGTGAATTAAGTGATGATTTGATTAAAGCTGGTGTGGGGAGCATAAGGGTTTCAATAGATTCCTCTAACAAAAACACTTATAAAAAGATACGTGGGGTAGACAGTTTTGATTCAATCATAGATGGGATCAATAAAATCAATTCAATAAAGGCAAAGTATAAACTTAAAAGGCCTTTTTTGTTTTTTGAATATGTTATTCTTGATGATAATTTCTTTGAGATACCCTCCATCCTAAAATTAGCAAGTAAGATTAACATTAATTATATAAATTTTAGATTTCTACAGGTTTATGATAAGATTCTTGACAAAAAATCAGATTTAATTGGAAAAATAACCCATAAAAAAAATAAAGATAAACTAAATGAATATCTATCTATTGCTGATGATTTGGGTGTTAATACTAATTTAGATGAAATAATATTAAATTGGGGGGATTATTGTAACTACTGTAATCTTAAGAAAACACCTAAACAGACTGAATGTTTACACCCCTGGCTACAATGTTTTGTTTCTTGCGATGGGCAAGTTGCACCATGTTGTTCTTTACTAGACAATGAAGGGGAAAGTTTTGGTAACATTTTCACCCATGATTTTTATTCTGTCTGGAATGGTGAGAAGTTCAGGGCAATAAGGGGAGCTTTTGTTAATAAAAAAACAATATATAATTCATGTAAAACTTGTCCTTCTAAAGATATTTCTTTTTTTATTAAAAAGGCATTTAAATATAAGTTCTAGGCAGATTCCTTAAATAATATGAAACATAAATCTAAACTAAAGATTGCATTTTTATCTCAACTAGATGATAACCTTTATTTATTTAGGCTGCCTTGGATTAAAAATCTTATCCATCAGGGTCATGATATCTATGTTATTGTTCCATCTGGGGACTATTCTAAGAAGCTAAAGGCTATGGGGATTAATGTATTGCATTATAATATTAAAAGGGGGAATATCAATCCTTTTTCAGAATTAAAAACATTATTTGAATTATACCATATATTAAAAAAGAAGCATATTGATCTTTTGCAGACTTCCTACCATAAGCCTAATATCTATGGTTCATTTCTTGGTAGGTTGGTTGGGATTCCAGTTATAGTTAATTTTGTTGGCGGTTTAGGTTATTTGTATACTGAAAATAATATTAAGGTTAGATTTCTAAGATTTTTAACTTCTTTTTTACTTAAAGCTTCTTTTAGATTATCAGATAAAACTATTTTTATGAATAAAGATGATGTATATGATCTTGGCTATTCATTGGGTAACTCTAAAATTGAATTAATAAGTGGACCTGGCGTAGATGTAGATTATTTTTCTTCAAAGCGCATCTCCAAATTGAGAGTTAATAGCATTAAAAGAAAATTATCTATAGATAAAAGTAGTTTAGTTGTTTTATTTGTAGGTAGATTATTGTTGCATAAGGGTATAAATGAGTTTGTAAAATCAGCAGATATTCTTTGTGTAAAATATCCTAATTTAGTTTTTCTTGTTGCAGGGTGGGTCGATAAGGAGAATCCTTCGGCTGTAACTTTAGATACTGATAATATTACCCATAGAAATAAGAATATAATCTTTTTAGGTAAGAAGGATAATATAGATGAATTATTGGCACTTGCAGATATATTTGTTTTGCCTAGTTATAGGGAGGCTGGACCAGTATCTATTTTAGAAGCAATGTCTATGGAAAAACCAGTTGTTACAACTGATGTTCCAGGGTGCAGGGACAGGGTCAAAGATGGATATAATGGTTTT
>Ga0233429_1002630_pt1 | contig 18330 bp, 14 predicted proteins | sample SI_118_April2016_3_FD_179879 | JGI IMG/M metagenome (GOLD analysis project Ga0233429, IMG submission 179879) | Seawater microbial communities from Saanich Inlet, British Columbia, Canada - SI_118_April2016_135_MG | ecosystem: Environmental > Aquatic > Marine > Inlet | place: Canada: British... | reverse complement strand
GGCGCCTACTCCAACAACCTGCTTGTCAGCGACCCAGACATGGCCACGCCTAAGCGATTGCTCATTCAGGCATCGCACGCCTACGACGAACACATGACTAATGTGTTGCACTGGTGGTTGACGTGATGAAAAGGGATGAGTGATGGGATGATGGACGGCATGAAGCCGCCGCCGCGTGATATCGACGATGGTCAGGCACCCGTGCCCGGGGCGGGCCAGGCTACTCGCGCCAGGCGCACGGCCCTGCAGGCCCCGTGTTCCCGGGCGCGGTTCTGTCGCACGTAATCGGGCCACATGAACTCCCCCACCGTGATCCAGGCCTCCTGCTCGCCAATAGTTTGAATCGCCCCGAAGTTGCCCATGGGGACACCGCGCTCGGACACCACGTACGGCTTGGCTACCAGGTCGGCGAGGCCGTTGCCATCCCAATCAAAGTACACGAAGTACTTGTGCAGAGCGGGATCCTCGATCACCCACGAGATCTCGCCGCGATCTTCCCGATCGTATGAGATGGCAAGCCGCTCGCTGCTGTAATCCTCATCCTCCCAACCACCGCCAGTAACTGTACGGACACCAGCTATCAAACCGCTCGACGCTGTAATTCGATGTATGATCGGGCGTGGCGTTAGTATGTGTCATGGCACCTCTGAACTCACCTTCATGTCGTCTGCTAGTTGCCCGGTCTTCATCAGTTAACTGTCCCGCATCCTTCCGGCAGAGGATTTCGATGAACTCCTGAGCCAACTCTTCCCCGCCGACACGATGGGAGAGCTGCGCCGAGGCAAACTCCCGCAGTGAATCCAGCGGATGGTAAGAGAAGTGGGATTGGGCCAGATAATTGATTTCAACCGGTACTTCCCGCGGGGATCGTTCGCCGTAATATATAGCTCCGTCAAACCCACCCTGCGCGACCCTGATGGCCAGCTCCTTGATCGATGAAAGGCACAAACTGCCTTCCAGACTGCTGGTTGAATAGAATACATTTCGGTCGCAGGGTGCCTTCATTTCCTTCGTCCAGAGAGGGCCATCATAAACGATATGGGGATCCCCATCGTCGAGGAAACCCGTCAATGGAATGGACTGCCGCAACTGGCCGTCGACATTCCACTGGGCGATTGTCTGGTCGGGATACAGGTCGGCGAAAGCCGGTCTATGCTTTAGCGCCTTATTTTTAATGTGTGGGTTGCGAGCCATCAGAACATCCTGACGTTTTTTCTCCTCTTCATCATACTGCCAGTCTAGTGGATCAAGCGTCTTGCCGACATGTGGAGAGAACCCAGTATAGGTTGCGTAGACATTCCATTTGCTCTGCGGGATGTCTACCAGCTCTTCAAGAACAGGTTTGTAGGACAAATACTGACTCTGGATGAACTGCGGATTCTCACTTTTCAGCTTGCGGATTTCGCTCTGGCATCTGGGGCACTCACACAGGAAGTAGTCGCCATTCTCCAGGTTGACGCCCTTTATCTCAAAGGTTTCAAAGAGCCAGTGTATACCGTTTTTGAGCCAGGAAATATTCTTTGGATCCGTTGGGCAGGGACGCAGGTAGCCAAAGGAACCGACCTTGGCGTTGTCTGGATGGGTTCTGATATGTGTGTCGAGATTGAACGGATGATCGCCTCGGTAGAAAGGTCCTCCGTAGAAATGGGTCCCTATTCCGGGACAGAGGTCAATACCGTGGTCATTTGCGTAACGGCATACCTCCTGAGCTGCCTCAATACCTCCATGCTCATCCCGGAGGAAGCCCCAGATGGTGAGAACATTCCTGCGGTAGTCAATCATACCGTCAATGACCCGTTTCATGTTGTCAATGTAGACAGCGGCATCATGGGGATAATCCAGCTGGCAGCAGTAGGATACCGGGAACTCGCAGTCCGTATTCCAACGGGTGCGGATGTCCCAGTTCCAGAAACCGCGAAGCTGGAAGGCGGGCTTTTCTAGTTTCGCGTCCCCCGTATACTCCAAGCCGCTCTCTGTTTTGCGCAGATTTGCGGCCAAATCGCTGATTCCGTAAAGCAATCCAGCCAGATCCCCACCGGTGATAAGAACAGTCGATTTGCCGTCATCCATGAGCTGTTGGATCAAATAGGCGCCGGCGTCAAGTTCAGCTCCTAATCTGTGCTTGCCCAATAACTGTCTGACCAGATGATTCTCAGGCAGTGCGGCCACGATACAGTCATGAGTGTTTTCATCGAAGGAAAATGGCGACGCTGGTAGCCATTGAATCAAATCCGGCTTGCGAAATCGCCGAAAGAACGTCTGTTTCGCGCTTTCATTGCCCGTATTCTGCATGAATACATTGACTTTGCCATTGGGATTGAATCGGGACAGTATTGCCTTCACAAGAAGCTCCCCTTATCACTGCAGCTCTGGATCATAGTTCAGTCCTGGCAGCTCGGATCTACGTGATGAGTCGGCCCTCCCGGATGCGGGCAACACCTCCCGCAGAACTCGCAGAAAGTTGCCGCCCAGGATCGCAGCGACGTCGTCCTCGCTGAAACCATCATCCAGGAACGCGTCGGTGAGCGCCGCTATGATAGCTGTGTTGAAGTGCGTGCCGATACCGACAGCATCGATCCCCATCCGGCCCCCAACGGAAGGAGAAGACCTCGCAGTTCGTCCACAGCGTGACGCCCACGTCATCGACGACCTCACGGGCCCGCTCCAGTCCAGCCAAATTCTGCCGGACCAGGGCGCGCCAATTGGCCTCTTTCCAGAAGCGGCACCGGTCCGTCCAGTGGACGGCGTCCCACACATTGACGTGTTGCAGATCGAAGAAGCTGCCGGTGATAATGGGTGTCGTCATCTCGTCGCATCCTTCGCACATCTAAATCCGACCATAGGGCAGGTGCCTCCCTTCCTGGCGTTCCGGTACGTCGCGGCCATGTTCGCCCCCGGAGTCACCCATGATCCACCGCGGATGATCCAGTCCGACGACCGGGGCTCGGCCGCCTCGCCCTCCCAGGCATAGGCGCGCCAGCGCCCGTCGCACAGCTCCCAGACATTGCCGGCCAGGTCGTAGACTTCTTCGGGCGTGCGGCCCAGCTCATAGGTCCCGACAGGCGTGGTATGACCGATCTGATAGTCGAAGTTTGCCAGGTGGGAGCCGAGAGGGTCATCACCCCACGGGTACTGACGGGCCCCTGCGCCGCGGGCGGCCGCCTCCCACTCGAACTCGGTTGGCAGTCGCTTGCCGGCCCACGCGGCATATGCCTGCGCACCCTCGATCGTGACCAGTGTCACCGGATACAGCGCCCGGCCGATCACCGTCTCGTACCTGCCGTCGGCGCGTTGGACAATCCCGCAGAAATCCGGATTCGCCATGTCGATCCCGTAGAACTCGTCGTGCTCTCCCGCATTGAGGAAGGTGGTGTACTCGCCGACAGTCACTTCGTAGCGATCGATATAGAAATCGTCGAGGATGATGGTGCCCTGCGGTGAATCGTCCGGATCCGTAACGTCCGGGCCTATGGTATAGGTGCCCCCCTCGATCCTCGCCATGCTCCCGGGTTCCAGCTTGGATTCCGGTTCTGGCGGCGCCACAAAGGCGAAGGCCTCCTCGCGCTCTGAGTCGGGCAGTTGGATGACTGTTCGGTCGGAGAGGATCGCCCTCCCCCAGGATTCGCAGGAGTGCATGTTGTAAACCAGGTTCTGCGACCATGTCCAGTCGTACGAAACCTTTCCCCGGTCGTCCCAGTCGACGATGGGCCAGACCTTGGGCCAGGTGTGCTGAACGCGGCTGAAGTTTAGGCGCAGCATGGTGCCGTCCTGGTTTAGTGGCTCATCCGTGCGGCTCGTCTTCTGGAGGCTCTCCCAGGGCAGCGCCATCTCGATGATCCAGCCCCTATCGGTGTCGTGCGGGTAATTGAGACTGCCGTCCATCCTGACCGCCACGAGCATGCCTTCGAGGTCCCAGGGTAAACTTCCCTCGACGCGCGGATGGCTGAACGGAATGCCACCGCGGTTGTACTCCTTGTGCAAGAACATGTCCCAGATCGTGCCGAGACAGTTAAACTCGAGCTCGATGTAGTCCTGCGAATCTCCATCGACGTCGATGAACAGCTCGATGTCGTTGTCGTTGTAGATCTCTTCATCCTTGGTGACGACATGGCCCACCAGGTTCGGCTCCTCGAGTTCGGCCGCCGCGTAGAGATACTGGTCATCCCAAACCAGTTTTGCCCGGGTGGCGAGGAAGGGCTTCCGGTAGCCGGTCATGAAGATGTGGCCGAATGTAGCGGTCCAGGCGGCGTTCGCCCAACTCGTCTCGGTCAGAGCACCATCAACGGTGATATCACCGACGGCCCGATAGGCGACGTACTGGGCCGGCTTGAACTGTTTGGGGGTGTAAGGTTCGGTCACCGGCGGATAGTTGAATCCCGACTCACGTTCCATGGCTGCCTCCAATGAGCGGACGTGTATGCAGCAGAAAAGCGTTAACAGGACGAGGAACACTGTCATTGAGCCGGAAGCTCCAGAGTGAACTGAATCTGGTCCGCCAGCACCTTTTCGGGGAAATCGGGATAGAGATCGCATCCTTCGAACATGGGCAGCGGTCACGTGCTCACCTCGCCGAACTCATATTCCGGGTGTGCGTCCATCTCCAGCGCCGCGTACGCGTAGAAGGGATAGACGCTCCACTCAACGCAGCCCAGCAAATCCGGCTTGCCGTCCCCGTTCAAATCTCCGGGCCAGGCCTGCGGGCCGTGGATCGTGAACGCGATTTCCTCCCCGTAGCACTTGAACTCCCGCGGCAGGCCAAACACCGGTTCATCCTCTGCTCCCACATTCCGGAGCAGGTAGATCTTCCCCGACCCCGCACAGCTATAGACCAGATCCAGCAGCCCATCGCCGTCCCAATCCACGGCCCGGAAGGACTCGGTCCAGTGCTGCTCCCTGCCCACAATCGAATCGTCGATCTCTCGTCCATCCTCCAGCAGAACGTGGCCCTGCTTGCGCAGCCCCAGCGTGCCATTGTCTCGCCGGTACTGAATAAAGAGCGTGGCCTTCCCGTGCTCGTCGTGGGTGATCAAATCCATGAGACCGTCTGCGTTCCAGTCCGCAAATGCCGCGCCGGTGCGCCAGGCGAACGGCGAGGCATTGTCTCGCGGATAGGGGCTATTGAGGAGATCGTCGTTTTCGGCGAGCCGTCCCGTCGCCGCGCGCGTCTCCGGTGAATCCGGGTAACCGTCCGCCTCCAGGTACTGCAGAGGCCCGAACACCGGCTCTCGCTGGGTGCCCACGTTGCGGCACCAGAGGATCCGGTTGGTCTCATTCGGCAGCATCAGGTCTTTCAGCCCGTCGCCGTCCCAATCCACCAACACCGGGTACGGGTAGCCCATGTTGTGCCAGTGTCGGCTCTGCAGGATTTCATCCCGCCTGATTCTGATCGGCTTCCCATCTGCCTGGATCAGGCGGGATTCCCCCCACGCCGGACGTTCGTCGCTGCCGGAATTGGCGACCATTCGGGGCCATCCATAGCCGCCGCCGATCACCAGGTCGGTCACGCCGTCTCCGTTCCAGTCGACTATGCAGGGCCAGGCCTGGTCGCTGCATATCAGGGGCGCGGATCGCGACTCGGCACGGCCGGCCAGTTCAAAGATCGGCTGCCCGTCCGCGCTCCCCGCCAGCCGGTAGAACGAGACATTCTGGAACTGGTTGTGCTGAATGAGGATGCCCTCTGCGGATGGACCGGTGACGGCTGCCACCATACTTGCATCGACCTCGATGCTCGATATTCGGGTCGGCTCACCAAAGCTCGGTGGGTCTCCTCCTTTGTTCTGACTCCAGGTCAGGCCCCCTCCCATCGGCAGGGCCAGCGCCGGCTTGTCGATCACATCGAGCCTGCCATCCCCATCCAGATCGATGAACGTCAGATTCTTCCCCACCTTCAGATCCACGGGATCCGCCGCCTCAAAAGGCCAGCCTCTGGGATTCGTATTGCGGATGAAGTGTCCGTTCACCACCAGGTCAAGCGCTCCGTCTCCGTCCAGGTCGACGGCGCAAATCCCGGCGTTTTGGGCTACCGGCGCCGGAATCGTCGCATCCCGCATAAAGATGGGCATGCCGCCGGGGTCACGTCTCCCTGTGTTCAGAAAGATCGTCACGCCGTCGTCGCGCATGTCGGCGTAGGCGATATCGACCAATCCATTCCCGGTGAAATCGCCAAAATCCGCCTGGATGTAGGTACCTGGAAAGTGGTGGTACTCCTCTGAGCCGAACTCCGTCACATACCGCAGCCGCACCATGTCACCAAAGATGAAATCGGAGTCAGCGCCAACGCGCGGGTAGCAGATGATGCCGCTGATGGGCGACCCGGGTCGGTGGTAGTAGTTCCAGCACCCCACCAGATCCGTCCGCCCGTCTCCAGTCATATCCACCAACCGCATGGAGTAGGCTACCGTGATCGGTCGTGGAACGCCGGCGTTGTAGCGAAGCAGATCACCCACGCCGACCATCGGCACATATTCCTGCGGCACAAGTGCCGGCCGTTCTTCAGCCGTCCGGAATCGCACCTCATACTTGCGGTGATCCGGATCGCCAATCGTCCATTCAATCCGGCCCGCATCCCCGTACGCGAAGTCCTCCGTCCGTGCTATCGGGACGGTCTCTCCGTCGATCAGGTCGATCAATTCGATCGAGTTCGGGTCCAGGACACCGGGAAGGCCGGCCAGGTCGATCATAGCCCCAAAATCAATCCGCACGGACATCGGGATACGACCCAGGTCCCCCGGAAGCACTGAAGTTACGGTCAGAGGAAACTGAAACGTCCTCGGTGTGATGCCATCAGGTATCATGCGAGATTTCCCAACTCCATTTTTTCGGTGAAAAATGTCTATATATGTATTACATAAATTCTCATTTTCGAATCAATCGTAAGCATATTGAATGCATGCTTTTCAGGCAAATAAAGTCACCGATGATCTGCCGTCCTGCGAGTGAGAGAGCGATAAAATGGCAAAGTTGCATCTGCAGAACTATCCTCCGAAGCACGGACTGTGCGTACCGGCGGCGGCGATGTTCGAACTGGTGACCGAACTCTTCGTCAAGGTCTGTATGTCACAATCGGAAGCGGTGTTCACTGCGTCTCTATCTCGTTTGAATAGGGTTCCAGACGGGTCTCGAGACCGAGTTCCTTGATGCGGAGCGTCCGGGAGCTCTCCTTGTAGTGCTGCAAGTGGCGGGCGAGTCACCGGCGCCCAGAGTAGTGCGGACACGTGATCATCGGTCAGCGGCCTGGTCAGGGAGACGGCCGAAGCATACCTGTGTCAGGTCCGTGCAGACCGCGATCGATGGCGCGGCGAATCGTGATCTGTCTGAACACGAACTACCTGATCCTCGGACTCGTGCCGGGAAGCAAGGAGGTGGCCGAGTTGCTCGCCTGGAGCGACTCCGGGGAGAGCTTCTGCGCCGCGTCCACGGCCTGGTACGAGTTCCTATGCGGGCCGGTCGACTCGGCGCAGGTATCGACGATGCGGGGCGCGGTCCGGAGCATCCTCCCCTTTGGGCAGCAGCAGGCTCAGGAAGCCGCCCGGTTGTTCAACGAGACTGGACGCAGACGGCGACTGCGGGTGGATGCCATGATCGCGGCAGCAGCCACCACCAATAGGGTCCCGCTGGCCACCGGCAACCGGGACGACTTCGCCGTGTTCGTGCCGCTCGGGCTGCAGCTGGTGGGTCAGGAGTAGGCGCCGAAGGACCGGGGTACGGTCTGGGCACCGTGGGAGAGGTGATCGAGGCCCTGCCGATTCTCGCCGCCGTTGACGACCGCGAGATAGAGGAAATCCTCCCCGATTCTCTGGGGGGGCGGCACCGGGCGTGTGCGGCATCCGCCGGTGCGGCATCCCGGCAATCCGCTGATCGCGGGGCGGGACAAGCAAGCCGTGGGAAGAGGCCCTGGCCTACAACAGCGCCTTGCACGCCGCCTTAGTCCAGGGCACCCCCGAAATTTTCAATAGCGATCAAGGAGCGCAGTTCACTTGGCACCGCTTTACCGACGCCTTGGAGGCCGAGAGTATCGTCATTTCGATGGATGGTCGAGGTCGCTGCATGGACAACATCTTAATTGAACGGTTCTGGCGCATCCTCAGAGCTATGGAAGTACTCAGATAGATCCAGAGCGGCGAATCGGTGGCGAATGAGAACGCGACGATGGGTCTTGCAGCTCTACCAATCTGTACGTCAAGGCATAATCTGCGTTGCAGATTGGGGATGTGCGGGGTCTGGAGGCGAACAATTATTCCTGCGATGCCCCCCAAGAGGGCGGCGACCAGGAACTACGAGAGCTCCGGCAAGCGCACAGATACCTCGGTGTGGATAATCTCTCTCGCCGGTGGGCGCCCCGCCCACCAGGACTCCAGGAGCCGCATCAGTTCCGCCGCGATCCGGGCAGGATCCACTTCGAGCCGCACTACGGGTGCCGGGTAGGAGAGGCTGTACCCCAGGTTGGCGTGGGTCGCCACCATGATGTCGGACGGCACGGACACGCCGCGTTTCACCAGCGCCTTCACGCCGCCCAAGGCAAAGAAGTCATCGATGAAGACGATGCCGTCCGCCTCCCAACGCGAGTTCAGTAGCTCCTCCACCGCCTCCGCGCCGTTCTCTTCGGGATCGGTGAACTCTGGCGCTCGCACCACATGCTCCGCCCCGGAAAGGCTAAACTCGGACAGGGACCGACGATATCCTCGCAGAATCGCCTGACTGCCTGTGGGTTCACGGTGGTACGTGACCAGAGCGATCCGGCGGCGTCCGTCCCGCGCCAGGTAACTCGTTCCCTTGTACCCCATATCCTCGTAGTCGATGAAGCAGCCGGGCCCTGTCATTTCTCCTAGGGTCGTGACGAGAGGGACCGTCTTCGGAAGATCCGGGATGTCCACCATGCTCATGAGTCCGGTGAGGTAACCGGCCTCCACATCCCTTACAAGGCGCTCTTTGTCGTAATCGGACATCAGGAGGTAGAGACTTGGCTCGTACCCCCGGCGCCGTGCTTCGTATGCCATGGCCTGAGACATGACCAGGGGCCAGGGCCGTATGTAGCTCGATGACACGCTGGCCACGCAGCCCACTGTGCGGCGAATCGCTTGACTGACAAAAATTCCCTTCCCCGGACGTTTCTCGATGACCCTCTCGTGAACGAGACGATCCAGGGCGATGCGGATCGTCGAGCGACTCACACCGCACACCCCGACCAACTCCCGTTCGGAGGGAAGCCGGGTGCCAGCTTCCAATTTTTTCGATGTCACGGCGTTTCGTATGAGGTCGCTGATTTGGAGGTGACAGGCGTCGGGGCGACTCCGGTCCACCTTCGACAGAGCCCGCCGCAGCTCATGCTCATTCATGGGCCATCTCAGGGTTTTCTCGCTGATGGTACCCCGGCCAATATCCGGGAATGTATGGACGGTTCGGATGAGGCTGGTGCCCTCCATGCTGGCACTTTGCACCCCATTCGAGAATATGGCGATTACTGGTAAATACCAGAATATACCATATGCAATAATGAGTAGTTTACACAATAGCTCCCTGCGTGTCAAACAGAAATCCGCCGGCCAGGCGATACGCGAGTGGTGGAATGATGACCGGTGTTGCCGTCAGCAGTCGCCTCGAGGACGACGATCTGCTGTCGTCGGGGTTCGAGAAAGGCACCCAGCCGCCGCTTGACAGGTGTCGAACATGTGGGTAGAATTAGCCAAATTTTACCCACATACCCAACGTTGCACCCCGATCGCCGCGCTTCGTGGATATGGTTACCGGAAGACTCGCGGCCCTCGAGATGCGCGCCGCTGCGCTGTGGGACGCCGATTACCTGTACGTGGGGTTCTGGCTGGAAGAACCGGATGTGCGGGCTACCTACACCGAGCGAGATTCGATGATCTGCCATGAGAACGACGTGGAGGTGTTCATCGGCGGCAAAGACGCGTACTACGAGTTCGAGCTCAATGCACTGGGCACGATCATGGAGCGGTTCTACATCCGGCAGGACGCGTGTACCTCTCCGCCGGCTACGACCAGATCCCCGAGTTCGACCTGCTGGGGACCGAACTCGGCACCCTGGGGGTACCTGGAGCGGTTTCCACCATCCCCGGGGCACGCACTGGGGGTTCTTTCACTGGCACTTCCCGGGTCTGCGAGGCGGTCGCCAACCTGTTCCCCGTCGGTTCTCACTTGTGTTGCGAGCCGATGCCCACCATGTCCAAAATGAAACGGGACATGGAGATCCTTAAACAGCACGGCTTCAACCTCATCTCCATACTCCACCGCGATTGTAATTCTTGGGCAGGAACATGTCCCAAATCGTTCCGAGGCAGTTGAATTCGAGCTCGATATTGGCGGTTGACGTAGCGACACAGACGGCGGGGGTGCAAGCTGTACACCTTCCAGTTTGACAACGAGAAGCCATAGGGCTCTACGGAGGATCCATGTCGACAACACGAGTACCTGCCCCCACATCCATCCTGCGCCTGGGCCACGCCCGCGCCGACGTTACTCCCCCGGTGGGCATCTACCACCGCATGTGGGGCGCCGCTCGACACGATCAGGCCACCGGTGTGCACCGCCCCCTTCTGGCGGACGTGCTGATTCTCGAGCCGGTGGAGGGAGCCGCCGAACGAGTCGTGCGGGTGCAACTCGACTGTGTTCTGTTGGGCGATGGGCAGACCGACGACGTCGTTGCCGGCATCTCCGGGATCGCCGGCGTGGCTCGGGAGCGCGTGCTGGTCACCCACTCCCATTCCCACTCGGCCGGCTTCTTTGATCCCGGCCGCATCCCGCTGCCGGGCGGAGACCTGATCGAGCCCTACCTGGCGTCGCTCAAGACGTCCCTGGAAGACTTGACCCGTCAGGCTCTGGCCGGCCTGGGAACCGTCAGCGCCACCTACGCCCGCGGCCGCTGCGACATGGCTGCCAACCGCAACTTCTCCGATCCCGAGCGCGGCATCTACACCACCGGCTACAACCCCGATCAGCCGGCCGACGATCTGGTCCTCGTGGCCCGTGTGGAGGACCTGGACGGCAATCCTCGGCTCAACCTCGTCCACTACGCCTGTCATCCCACTACCCTCGCCTGGGAGAACACTCTTCTCAGTCCGGACTTCATTGGCGCCCTGCGCGAGGTGGTCACGGCTCAGACCGGCACGCCCTGCGTTTACTTCCAGGGTCCCTGCGGCGACCTCGGTCCCAAAGACGGTTTCACCGGTGACACAGGCATCGCCGATCGCAATGGTCGCCAGGTGGGCTTCGCCGCTCTGTCGGCCCTGGCATCCCTGGGCCCCGGCCGCCACGACTTCGCGTACCAGGGCCCGGTCGTCTCCGGCGCCACCATCGGCACCTGGGCCTGGACCCCTTTTTCCGAGGAGCGCGAGGCCGCTGCCCGCCACTGGGCGGGTGACAGCTTCTCCGTCGACCTGCCGTACAAGCCATTGCAGGACACCGAATCGCTGACCGCGGACCTCGCCCGCTATACCGAGGCGCAGGAGCAGGCGGACGCCAGCGGCGACACGGTGGGGGCCCGCGACGCTGCCGCGCAAGCCGAACGCTGCCGGCGATGGCTGCGGCGCATCGCCGAGTTGGTGCAGGGCAACACCTACCCGTACCGGTTCTCCGTTCTCGATATAGGTGACGCGGTGTGGATCACTTGCAGCGCCGAGCCGTTCAGTCTGCTCGCAACCGAGCTGCGCCGGCGCTTCCCCAGCAAGACCATCTTCATCTCGCCGGTCGCCGGTGATCCGCAGCTCGCCTACCTGCTGACGCGGGACCTCTATGACCGCGGTCTCTATCAGGAAGAGGTATCTTCCCTGGCACCAGGCTGCCTGGAGGCCGTGCTCGAGGCGATGACGGAGGCTGTCGAGAAGCTGACGGGGCTTTCATTCACATGGCAGGAAGCCACCTGACCACCCCTTCCGCCAGGTATGAAACGGTTCGAATTTCGGCAGGATACGATCATCACGCGAGGATCGACAGCAGCCTCGTGCATGTGATTGTCCGCGCCTTCCCGGGTCACCTAAGTTGCGTCCCTGATAGAGCCTTGGCTTTTTTTTACTGGTGGTGCTTTTTGTCCTTGACACGCGGGCTATTTTTTAAGTAATGTACTTGGTACCGGCATATACCAGTATGATCCTATGTGAGGCATCTGGTGTTTTCTGGAGAATTCTCGTTGCGTTGTGCCCTTTCCGGCATATACCAGTATGATCCTATGTGAGGTTTCTCTCAGATCCTGAGCTTGTTTCCGTATAGGGTCTCCCGACGGGGATGTCTATCGTCCTCGCGTGCCGTGCTGTGACGGGGCCGGGGGGCTTCGTCGATCAGAGTGGTGGCATTCAGAAAGGAGGTGATAGGCATAGATCCGCCAGTTTCGAGAGAGGAGTCTGAGCCAGTGCTCCTCCGCTGCCCGTGGGAGAAGGTTCTCCGCACGGAAACCCTGTTACAATCACAAAGCGAGCCGATGGAAGGAGTAATCGGATGAAGCGGACTATTTTCTGTCTGACCGTAGTTGCACTAGTGGCAATCGTGGGTAGCGCGTGGGCTGGGGATCCCGCTTTTACCTACGAGATCCCGCATATCCCTGATGAACTGATTCCGGAGGTGGATGGCTCTCTCGACGACGCCGTCTGGGCGGCGTACCCGATGGAGTTCGCCTGGGTTCACCCCGGCGGCGACATGCCCCTGTCCGACGGGCGCGGTATCGGGAACGTGGCCCCGGATGCCTCCAACTTTTCCGCCACGATCAAGGTGGGCTGGAACAACACGACCAACAAGTTTTACATGGCCATCGTGGAGTTCGACGACGCCTGGTATGGCGATTCCGGCGGTGGGTGGTGGTATGATGATGCGTGGCACATGTTTACAGATGGCAAGCTCTACAACGACTTCTTTCAGTACGGTGATGTTCCCGCGGAGGAGATGGGCGCCAATGCCCAGCATTGGGAGTGGTTCGCCGGCGAGCACTGGTGGGGCAGGGACTCGAACATGAACATCGAGCAACCCAAGACAAACGTCGCTCCCAGTGAGGAGCCCTTCGCCAAGGTCGAATTCGGGAGCGTGCCGGTGAACGGCGATAAGAACGTGACGATTGAAACAGAGATGTACTTCTCCTTCTGGGAGTTCGTCCACGCCACGGATAACTCGCAGTCCATCACGTGGGACCTGGAGGCCGGACAGACCGTGGGATGGCAGTTTATGCGCTATGAAGATGACGAGGGCGGCGATGTTCTGAATGCGGAGTGGCAGACGGGTGGCTCCTATGTCAACTTCAACTCCGCCACCTTTGCCGAGGCCTTCCTGCTGGGGCCCGGCGACGTCGCGTGGGGGGATGTGCCGACCGCGGTCGAGTCCTCCACATGGGGTCGCCTCAAGGCATCCTTCTAGTCATTTATCAGTGGATTCTAATCATTAATCAGTGGATTCTGAGACGAGATGGGGGGGTAGTCTTCCCCCCGTCTTGTCTCAAGGAAACTCCAGGAAATCAGAAAAAGCCATGTGCTCTGAGCAAGTTCGAACGTCGAAGTTCGCAGTTTTCGGGCAGCTTCTGGTTCTCTGCCTTGGTCTGATGTCGTGTGGCTATCACTTCTGGGTCGGAGACCTGACGCCCGTGGATGGGGAAGAGCAGTCGCCGGGGATCACGGTGAGCGACGACGGGACGGTCACCTTCGTCAAGGAGAGACTCGAGCTGGCCGTGCGGCCGCTCACCGTCGAAGAACTCAACCGGCAGCTTCCCGGCCGTTCCGTGGGAGGAATCGAGTCGACCAATCCCTATACCTATGGAGATTGGAAGGATCCCAAGACCGGTCAGATACCGGAACGCTTCACGGTATTCCTTCTGAAAGTGAAGAACTACTCTTATCCCAAGGTTCAGGTGGATCCCATGATGGTCTCCCTCACCACCGACGTGGGCATGACCTATCTGCCACTGGGGAAATTGGACCTGGAAACTTTCTACCGGCCTTACATCACCGGATATGCCGGTGTGCCCTTCCTGCGCTTCAAGGAGCGCGAGAGCGTAGCAAGGGCAACCCTGTATCCCCCTGATATGGTTTTCAGCGGCCAGGAGAAAGAGGGTTACCTGGTTTTCCCCAGTCTGCATCACCAGGTGAGGACGGTGCAACTCAACTTGAGTGACGTGGTTCTGCGCTTCGATTTTCGCGATGAGCCACTGGAAACAATTGACGTAGAATACGGATTTCATCGGGAGATCGGGCGTCTCTATAGGGACGGCAGGCTGGTGATGAATGGGCAGCCGAACTGAGATGCCTGAGGCACTTCACAGGGGTCGCACGTCTGCCCGAAAGGTATCGGGGATGTCCTGGCTTCCGCGGGCAAGCCGCAGCGGGCGCCTAGGCTTCTTACTTTGTATCTGGACTTCTCTTGCGCTGCTGGACGCTCTGCCGGCGCTGGCCGACGTGTCACAGTGGACCTTCGGAGGAACAGGCCTGGCGTGGCAGGATCACGGGGTCCTGGATGGGTTGGAGACGACCTCGCAAGGGCAGTTGCGACCTCGGTTCACCTTTCCAGATGAGAACCTGTCTCTCACGGCTGAGGGGCGCGGCGGAGGCGTGAACACGCCCATACCCACACTCAAGAGCACGATCCTCGAAGGCAACAATCTGTCGAACATGATCGATGGCGATCCTGATGTTGCCTTCAGATCCGAACTGTCCAATAACCAGGGACTGTTCATCGTGCTGGATCTTGGCGCCTCCCTTGGGGTGAACAGGATCGTGTTCTATGCGAGACCTTCCACGGGGGGCGAGACCTTCCCTTTCCTGCAAGGGTACCGGCTCTTGATCAATGACGGCACGCCGGAGACTCAGGATGACGCTGGCCCCGTCTGGACCGTAGTGGACAGAAGAAATCCCAACAGATCCCGCCGCGTCCAGGTCGACTTCCCTCTGCAGTTCATCCGCTATATCAAACTGGAATCCCTCGTCGTCTTCGACTGGGAGATCGCGGAGTTCGAGGTGTTCGGCGAAGGCTTCACTCCCACGGCGTCCTACACATCCGAGATCCTGCGGGTGCCGGGGAATGTGGGACAGGCTGGCACGGCCAACTGGGGCAAGCTGAGATGGTCGCACAGCGCCGATCAGGGGGCCTCGATGAACCTGCTGGTCAGGAGTGGGGATACGCCTGACATCTATCGATATTTCCGCGTTGAGACAGACGAACTCACCACCAAGAAATACCTCGAGCCCACTACGAGAGAGGAGTACGAGGAGTTGGGTGAGCCCAAAGCCATCAGGGAATTCGACCGGGACCACTGGAGTAGATGGTCTGAGCCTCTCCCCCCTACCGGTAAGGAGCAAGTGCCCGCTCCGGCCCCCAGGTCCTATTTCCAGTTCATGGCCACCTTCGAGAGCAGCAAGTTCGACGCCGGGGCCATGCTTGACTCTCTGTCTATCGAGTACGAGGCTCCACCCCTTGCCGCAGGGATCGAAGCTGCGATTGCTCCGCGTCGGGCCGAGGCCGGCATCAGTACGCCCTTTACCTACTCGCTCGTGGCTCAAATCGACCCTGACGCTGGCCACACCGGGTTCGACGCCCTCGAGATCACCACGCCGGCTCGGCCCACATTCCGGCGACTGAGTATCGACGACGTGCAGGTAAACTTGGCCCCCGAGGAAATCACCGAAGCGGCGGATCGGCTCGTCCTCCGCTTCCCGGATCACCGGGTCGACATCAATGGAACCGCCATGGAAGTGCTGTTCGAATGCCCGGTGTTCGCCTACGGGACGACCTTTGACGGCAAGGTTTTCAATACGGCTGATGCGGCCTCCGATGGTCTTCCCCAGATCGTGGTTCCCGACGAGAGGATCGGATCGAGAGCACTCGCCGTGGCAGTGGGGCTGGGGAAAGCCATCCTCGCTTCGCTCACGGTCCAGTCGAATCCCTTTACGCCCAATGGCGATGGCATCAACGACGAGGCGGCCCTTGCCTATGCCATCCTCAAGGTGTCCGAGCCGATCTCTGTCTCGGTCCATGTTTACGACCTGGTGGGCAAATCGGTGCGGCGTGTCTTTGCGGGGCAAGAGGCAAGCGGCGAACATCAGCACTTCTGGGACGGCCGCGACGACTACGGAAGATTGGTACCTCCGGGAATCTATCTCGCCCGAGTCACGGCTGAGACGGCGGTGCAAACGGACCACAGAAGTACCGTGGTGATGGTGGCATATTGAGACGGCTATCAAAGGCCTTCGTCCATCTCTTCATGGGCGTCGGGATCATCCTGCTGGATGCTGACATCTGCCGGGCAGGCGAAGATGTCTTTGAGGCCGAGAAGATCTTCGATGAGTGGCAGTCCGCGGTCGGGACGGTGGTCCTGGCGGAAGGGGAGATCGCTCCGCGCTACATGAGGGGCGAGCAGGATTCGGTCAACGCCGTTGCGAATGCGCAGGATTTCGTTGCGGAGACGGACAAGTCGGGCAATCCGACGCGATTCGGAGGTATCTACATTCCGGACACGGCCATCGTGCCACCTTCCAATGCGGCAGCGCTGCCGCTGATCCTGGACGGTGATCGGAGCGGGGGCTGGGCGCCGTCCGAGGATGACCCCCTGAGCACCTGGTGGGTGATGGTAGATCTGGGCCGCGCCGTACGGGCAACCAAAGTACGGCTGGTGTTTGCGGAGGATGCGAATCCCTTCGAGATGTTCGAGTTGTACAAATCAACCGGGGACGAGGCCTTCAAGAAGAGATCCGGCGTGCTGGACTTCAGGACGGTACACCGCACTACCGGACCCAACTCGGAGCACGTGCTGAGTTTTGATCTCGACGAAACGCTCGTGCGCTTGTTCTACCTGCAGGCCTCGGTCAAGACCGCGGGCGCCGAGCTGGCTGAAATCGAGGTCCTGACCATCGGTGACAACGTCGCCCTGGGCTCGCAGGCTCGCGGTGGCAAGGCCAACACGGTCGTGAGCAAGTCCGATATCCTCACACCGCGGCCGACCTGGCAAATCGTGGACGGCGACTACACAACGTCCTTCAATCTCAGCTCCGCCATCGCCGGCGACTGGTTTCGGTGGGAGACGGCCGGATGGTTCCATCTGGATATGGGGAACCTATTCTGGGTCGATTTGGTGCGCATTGTGCAGGTTGTCGGTGGTGGCCGCCTCTCGCGCTTTAACAGCTATGTGCTCCTGGCGTCCGACAATTCGACGGCTCCCGCCGGATCGGGCGGTTCTCTGGGCTCAAAAATGTCGCCCCTGGTCGGCGACCTTGTGTGGCAGGAGGTGGGCAATCTCCCCATCAACCCGCCCGAAGGTGAGACCGAGGCGAGATACCTTTTTGAGGAGGCCCTACCACTGCAGCCCGTCCAGCACCTCTTCTTCAGTCACCGCAATCGCTTCGGCCAATCTGGCCTCAGCCAGGCGGTCCTCCTCGGAGAATTTCAGGTGTTCGGCCGGGGGTACGTACCCGAGGTGACGCTCACCTCGGGATTCATGGATCTGGGTGCAGCGCGCAACCTCACTGGCATCTCCTGGGAAGGCGAGGCCCCAGTGGGGAGCCAGATACAGATCAGAAGCAGAACGGGGGAGGATTTCAGGTGGGAGGTCACCTACTGGCAGAGGCGGGGCTCCAACCTGCGAAACAAGGAATTGGAGTCCAGAGAGGACTGGTTAGCCCTCAGTACGACGCGCAAGGGCGCTGTGGACAGCACGGCCCTGCTGAAGGGCTGGAGTGAGTGGAGTCATCCCTACGTCACACCCGGCGAGAGCTTTGTCTCGCCCAGCCCAAGAAGGTTCGTCCAGCTGGAGGCCAAGCTGTTGACCACCGATCCCGATGCGCGAACCTCTTTGAAGAGCCTGTCGCTTCTCTTCCAGGCCCCCGTGGCGACCGCCATTTCTGGTCAGATCACTCCCAGATTCGCGGAGCCAGGCAGGGAGGATGTGTTCACCTACTCCATCCATTCCGAAATCGCCGTCGGCCAGGGGTTTGACGATATCCTGATCTTGACTCCCTCTCCCGCTACGCTCCTCGATGTCCGCATGGCAGACGGTTCGGTCCTCGATCTTGTGGAACCCATCCTCGTAGATGAGGATTCCCTGAGGCCCGCGGGAGACAATTTCCTGTGGATTCGTCTGCCTCCTGCCCTGAGCCGGACCCTCGCCGACACACCCGACCCATCGATCGATCTTGTGTTCACGGCCAAGGTGTTCGCCAACGGAACGCTCGTTGAGTCTTTTGTGGGCAGTTCCTCCACGCCCGGCTCCTGGCAGCGCGTCGATCCCGTTGATGATCGGCCTGAGAACCTGACGGTGTCTCTGGCTCTGAAGGGGAAGGTGATCGGCGATGTCAGTGTCAGTTCGCGGGTTTTTACTCCGAATGGTGATGGGGTAAATGACGCGGCCAC
>Ga0233429_1002627_pt1 | contig 18343 bp, 11 predicted proteins | sample SI_118_April2016_3_FD_179879 | JGI IMG/M metagenome (GOLD analysis project Ga0233429, IMG submission 179879) | Seawater microbial communities from Saanich Inlet, British Columbia, Canada - SI_118_April2016_135_MG | ecosystem: Environmental > Aquatic > Marine > Inlet | place: Canada: British... | reverse complement strand
CAAACATGTTCGTATTCCATAGATACTCGCCGCTGTCGGCGTAGCGCGTCGCTGTCGCCGTGTCGGGCTTCTCGGTAAACTCCGTCGCTTCGAAGACAGGTTGCCCCGCGCTGTGACACAGAACCGTGCCTTTGCGGATATATCCATAGCCCGTCTCCGGCCGAACGGGCTTCACCCCGATCACATAGAGATATTCCGCGTGCTGTTCACAGGCGCCTGATGCTGCCTGGATGAGTTCGCAGAATTCCTCGGGCTTGCCGATGTAGTGATCTGATCCCAGAGAAGCAATGGTACAATCAGGCCATCGGGCCCCAAGCAGGGCGCATTCGAGGGCAACAGCGGGGCCTGTATTGCGCAGGGCTGGTTCGACGATCAGCTGGCTTGCTGGCAACTGCGGCAATTGTTGTCGTACCAGATCTGCCTGAGCGGCTCCCGTCGAAACGAAGATGTCCTCCATATCAGCGATCGGTAGAATACGCTCAACCGCTTCCTGCAGCATGGTGCGCTCGCCTGCCATGGCATGGAACTGTTTCGGTCGTGACTGCCGACTATAGGGCCACAGACGAGTACCTACACCACCTGCACGGATAACGAATTTGAGCTCTGCTGCCACGAGTCCCCCTTGAATCGGTTTCTTATGTTGTCGGTGTTGCGATCAGACAGCGACCAACTTCCGGCGCCGGACAAACACGCACGTTCTGTCCTGCAGGAATCATGGCCGTGTCACCGGGACCGAGGACGCACTCCTGCTTATCACCGGAGAGCGTCACATGCCCAGCCGTTGCCGTGACGGCGGCAAAGGTGAACTGCGTGTCCACCTCGATCTCCCCATCAATTACATCAAGACGGAAGTAGTCCGTGTCCAGCACGGTCGTGGATCCGTCATATGGTTTCAATTTCTGTGCAAGCTTCTGCTGCAACTTCTGCACCTGGGGTCGAAGGCTGAAGTCAGTGACTGCAAGTCCTTGCTCAACATGCAACTCACGCTTGCCACCATCCAGGCCGTCTCGGTCGTAGTCGTAGAGCCGAAAGGTGATGTCACTCGACTGCTGTACTTCGTAGATCACAACACCTCGACAGAGCGCGTGCACAGTCCCTGCGGGAAGATAGACCACATCACCAGCAGACACGGACTCGAAATGCACCACCTGTTCAGCTTCTCCGGCAGCGATCGCCGCAGAGAAATCCTCTGCACTGACACCATCCTCGAGTCCCAGGGCAATCCGCCCGGCGTCAGAATGCAGGATCACCCACGCCTCGGTCTTGCCATACGTACCCAGTGCATGTGCCCTGGCGTAAACATCGTCCGGATGTACCTGGATCGACAGATCGTCCTGCGCATCAATGAGCTTGATCAGAAGTGGAAATGCATCGCCGTAGCGCGCGATGACCGCGTCGCCCACGAGATCGGGCCCGTAGTCGCCGAGAACGTCGGCAAGACCACGACCTTCCAGAACCCCTGAAGCGATCGTGCTGTCGCGACCGGCCAAGGCAGAAAGTTCGAAGGCTTCCCCGATGCTTTTATCTGCAGGTAGTCGCTTGCCATAGAGCTCACCTAACCGTCGCCCTCCCCACACCATTTCGCGCAGATAGGGTCGCAAGGGCAGGATCTCTGGTAACTGGGGTAGCGACATCCAGCAAATCGGCCGAGAGGAGGATGGAGTAGCGTAGGTCGAAGGATCGCGGATCGAGGAAGAATGTAGAGGTGGCTTTCCGCGAACGCTATCTCCGCTGGTTCCGGATCGACTTACGTACTAGACGAATTCCTCGCTGGCGTCACCACGGGTGATGACGATCTGTCCCTGGTCCTCGAGTTGGCGGCACTGCTGCACGATTCGCAACTGCACTTCCTCCACCTCACTCAGGCGCATGGGACCAAGAAATTCCATCTCCTCAGTAATGAAGGTGCGGACCCGCTCCGACATATTACCCAGAATCTTGTCCTTCAACTCCTCCTCGGCGCCTTTCATGGCAACAACGAGATCTTTCTGCTCTACTTCCTTCATCAACAACTGCAGTTCGCGGTCTGTGAGCTTGATGAGATCGCCAAAGACGAACATCTGATTTCGCACTTCCTCGGCGATCTCAGGATCCGTGCCATCCATGATATCGAGGACACTCTTTTCCACGGACGAACCGGTGAGATTGAGAATATCCGCCACGACCTTCGTCCCCCCCACATCTTGATTCCCACCGAGGATGTCCTTGAGTGATGACTCGAGACTCTCTTCGATCTGCTTCAGCACATTGGGCGTGATGTTCTCCAGCGAGGCAATCCGATAGGCCACATCTGCCTGCATGTATTCTGGCAGGTGTGACAGGATCCCTGCCGCTTGCTCAGCGTCCAATTGCGACAACACCAGGGCAATCGTCTGCGGGTGTTCATTGGTGATAAAGGGAGCGATCTGCTGCGGCGCGACATTCTTGAGAATGTAGAACCCTGAGCTCACGCGGGTGGTGACGCGATCGAGAATCTCCTGCGCCTTACGTGGCCCGACGGCACGCTCAAGAATCTCTCGAGCGAAGTCCGTTCCGCCCTGGGCCAGCCACTCTCCTGTAAGCAGGTGTTGTTCGAAGTCCTCCAGAACAGAATCGATCAACTTCGAGCTGATCGTGCCCAGGCTCGCAATGGCTTGGGTGATCTCCTCAATCTCGTAGTCGGACAGGAATTTCATCACCTGACTCGAGGCATCCTCACCAAGAGCGACCATCAAGATGGCCACTTTGTGGAGGACGGGAAGTTCCTCCTCCTGACTCGGATCCTTGTCATCAGTGGCATAGATCGCCATGGGGCCCAACCTTCGAGAGGTGATTGCTTTGCTCTCGGTACATCGGCTGGATAGCGGATTCCTGTACTGTTTCGTCTCACTTGCACCTTTGTTTCACTGCTTGATGCCTCTTGGTAAACCGCTTCGCCCTCATTTTGGCACGATTAGCGATTGGCCAATCGCTGGGCCTCGCGCAGATTCGCCATCAGCACGACATCATGTGGACGTCGAAGGGAGGCCTGACGCAGGTGGGCGACCGCCTCCGCTGGTCTGCCAAGGATGACCAGCAGCTTGCCGAGATTGTGGTGCGCCGCCGTTTGCGTGCGGTCCAGCGAGAGGGCCGTCTCGAATAGTTCCTGCGCGAGGTTGAGTTTTCCCAGCGCCATGTGCACACATCCGAGATTGTTGCTGAGCGCTGCCGACGCGGCGCCACCTTGTGCAGCCTGATGCAGGTCTTCAACGGCCCCATGCAAGTCGCCGGTGAAGTATCGCGCCAAGGCCCGGGCACCCGCTGCGCGAGGGTGTATTCCACCCGTCTGGGCGATGACCTGATCGAGCAGTGAGAGCGCTTCGCGGTAGTGACGCTGACGTACGTGCAGTAGACCTCGATTCAGCCTTGCCGTCGAGTGTCCGCCCGCAAGGGCCTCATCATAGTGCCTGATCGCCGTGGGTGGATCACGCAGCCCTTCGGCGACGGCCCCCAGATTGTTGATGGCCTCTGGCATCGTCGCACGCAACTGCAAGGCGCGCTCCAGCGCCACACGCGCTTGCTGCAAGTGTCCCTGCGCAGCCAGTAAGGCTCCAAGATTGTAGTGCGCCTCCGGTTGCGTGGAACGGCTCTGCTCAACGAGCAATTGCTCCGCTTCCTGCAGATCTCCTGCCCGCCACGAGGCGACAGCAAGATTTACCCGCGCAGCGGGGAGGTCCGTTGCTGCGGCCCACTCGCCTGCGGCCTCGTCGTAACGGCCGGAAACCCAGAGAGCCAGGCCACGCAGATTGGCCGCAGACGCTGTCCTGTGATCAGCTAGTAAGCGCAGGGCATGCGTCGCATCACCCTGCTGTAGTGTTCGGGCTGCTGGCAGCAATTGAGCATCCGTCTCAACCAGGCTCAGCAATGGCCCATCCAGTACGCCCCCTTCGTCAACGACAAATTCGAGCTGCAGGTTATAGAATCGTTTGGCGTTCTGCGTTTGCTCTGTTGCCCCTGCAAAGAGCGCCAGTTCGCTGTGATAGTCCTGGTTTCGCGCAAAGGTTGTCGCCCCCAGGGCGAGCACAGCCAGAGCGAGAGCCAAGCGCCTTGTCGTAGATGGCAGCGACGAACCGAGCCATCCAAGCAGGAACAGCGGGGCGACCAGAGGTAGATACATACGGTGCTCGACGAGCAGATCGCGCAGCGGCACCAGACTCGATGTGGGTGCGAGAATCCCTGCAAACCACACAACCACAAACATCAGACGGCGTCGCCGCACCAACCCGTACCCCACGCCAGCGAGCATGAGAAATATGAGCAGGAGCAAAGCCCATTGTGGTCCATCGGAGACGGGCCAGCCATGATCAATCATGAGTGGCCGGGGCCAGATGACCAGTTGCAGATAGTGCAGGATCACACCTGGCTGGCTGATGAGATAGTCCAGGCGCCCGAAACCCTCGGCATCGCCACGAATCTGCGCCGCGAGACTGGCAGGATCTGTGAGCACTAGACCACTCAAACCGGCGACAACCGGGGCACCAAGAGCCAGATATAGAACCCGCCGCTGGCGCCACGTCGCGCGCAACCCTCCCGTGAGAATCAGCATGTCAAACAGTAGCAGAACCACTGGCAGAGTGATGGCGATCTGCTTTGTTACCATCGCCGCCCACCAGCTCAGAACAATCAGTGCCCACCATGCCCCCTGCCGACGCAGGCCGTCGTCTGTGATCGTCACACTGCGAAGCAACGCATAGAAACACAGGACATAGAGAAGACTGGCGAGGGACTCACCACGTTGAATGACATAGGTCACAGCCTGTGTCGTGAGCGGATGGACGACCCACAGCAACGCCGTCCCCCCTGCCAGGTCCCGCGGACCAACCCGCAGATCCTGCGGGCGAACACGCTGATCCTGCGTGCGAACACGCTGATCCTGCGTGCGAACACGCGGCTCCTGCGTGCGAACACGCGGCAAGTATTTGGCGATGCCCTCGATTTGCAGGGTACGGCGCAGTGATCCATATAGCAGGAGTGCCGTCGCCAGATGGATGGCAACATTCACCACGTGGTACGACCAGGGAGCGAGTCCACTGATGGCGAAATTGATGGCGAGCGTAAAGAACAGTAGTGGCCTTGCAGTCCCCCGAGCCGCTGCCCATGGAGGCCACAGATGCTGCAGATCATCATTGTCGACAATCCACGGCAGATCATCGAAGACGAAAACCCCATCGAGACTGGGCAGATAGGCGAGGGTGCCCAAGGCCACTATCCACAGCGACCAGCTTGACCAACGAAGCTTGAGTGACCTCATTGGCCTCGCACCTGGCATACTCGCCCCCCTTTATCCGGCACCCATCGATGGCTCACGCCCCCCAAGTAATCGATCCAGACTCGGGCAACGAAGATTCTGGCCAGAGCAGCGTCCAAGGCACCTGGCTGGTTCTGGCTCTGGCTGTTTGGGCAGGTCTTAGTCTGGGTCACGGCACGGGTCTCGACATTGTGTCGCTGGGGGTAAAGTGGATTCAGCTACCCGGATCTGTGAGCGATGCGGGGGGCCAGGTGGGTTTCCTTATTGGTGAAAGAATCCTCGCGGCAACTCTGGGTCTGACGGCGGTAGTCATTCTCTTTCTGATGGTAAACAAAGCCGCGTCCTTTGGGGCCCTTGCCCTGGGCAGCCTGATCCCAGCCTGGATTCTGTGCGGCGCCCTCGGGTTGCTCGCCTGGAAGCTGATCATCATCTACACGACCGAATTGGTGCACTTCGCACAGTATGCGTTGGTCGGCGCACTCTTCAGCATTGCCCTGGGTCGCGGCCGGCGTCCCCAATTTGCGTTTGTCGTGGTTTTTTTCCTCGGCATGTTGGACGAAGTCTGGCAACACTATGGTCTGCACGTCTGGCTCCTTGAAGAGCAGACACACTATCTGGATTGGAGTGATCCATTCCTCAATGGCATCGGTGCCTTCGCTGGCGTGCTGCCTGCCGCCTGTTGGCTACGACTGCGCGAATGCGGCACAACACAGATGCATGTCATCTACGCTTCGGCGGGAATCGCAGTCATTGTTCTGTTTCCACTGCTGCTGCTCGATCCTGCCACGCTCTCCTCCTGGTTTGGAAGTTATCCATACTATCCGTTCTGGGACGAACACACCAACTTCAAACCCGTTCATTGGGTCACGCCGTACGAAGGCATTCCCCTCATTCCCGCCTTCCTTCTGCTCGTAGGTTCAGTCCTCGACCCGGTCCGTCGGGCAACTTCCGTGATGGTTCTGGCGATCTGTGGATTGTTGTTCGGCATCGCAATTCAGCCTCTGTCACGGACAAATGGAACCATTGTGCACGAGAAGGTTCCGCATGCACTGGTCATGCCTGTCGCTGAAGATGTGATCACCATCGATGGCCATGCTGAGGAACCAGTCTGGGATCAGGCGACAAGACTCGGTCCATTCCGTGACAACCTCTCAGGTGGCGCTTTGGCCCCCACCTGTCGTGACCAACCAGCTCTGCCGAGGACCGAAGCGCGTGTGTTGTGGTCTACTCAAGCTCTGTATCTGTCGCTATCTGTGCGCGACGAGGATGTTTGGGCACGGCAACTTGAGCGCGACAGTCCCGGCGTGCTGAGGGACGAGGGGATTCGCATAATGATCGACGATGGAGGCGAAGAGGTTCTGTTCTACGAGGTTGACCTGTCACCGGCCAATGGTCTTGTAGACATGCTGCAACTCGTGGCGAGTGCACCCATTGACTTCGAGCCGTGGTCTCCGACGCTTGGCTGGCGTCACTTCGATGCGCCGCAGATTACGAGTGCCGTTCATGTCGAAGGTTCCCTCGAGATGGTATCGTCACCGCAAGTGCCGATCGTCTCTGCGCCGGATAGCGGCTACACGGTAGAGGTGCGCGTACCCTGGAGTGTATTCCGCACATCAAGCAGTCCCTCAAGCAACAGTGCCCACATCGCCTTGCCGCCGAAACCCTCTGATCGTTGGCGGCTGGGGCTCTATCGTTTGGAGACTCCACGCCCCAGTACCGAATTAGCCCAATCAGTGTCCGTAGAGGACGCCCAGATGCAGCTGGGTGTCAGCACGAGCCAGTGGCCCGCATTGATGGAGGAACGCGACTGGACGGTCGATGCTCAGGGCCGCTTGCCAGGGAGCCAGGTGTGGGGAGAGATTGCGCGCCGTTGTGGTCGATTGCAGGCATGGTCGCCGACATTCCTCGATCTACGTCGGCCAAGTCACTTTGGGGTGATCGAATTCTCACCGCCACCTTCCCTTCACTGATTCGGCTCGGATGAAAACAGCAACCACACAGCGAGTCGCCGTCATCGATCTTGGCTCCAACACGGCCCGCCTCGTCGTGATGGAAGCAACCCCTGGCTACGCCTATCGACTCGTGGACGAAATCCGCGAGGTCGTTCGCCTGCGTCAGGGCATGACACAGGATGGACTCAGTGATGATGCCATCGACAGGGCGTTCTCGACACTGCGCATGTTCACCCGCTTTTGCACCAGCACGCGGACCGATGTCATCCTGGCAACCGCCACCAGCGCCGTGCGCGATGCAGCCAATGGTCGTGCCTTCATTGACAAGGTCCAACAGGATCTCGACCTGACGCTGCGGATTCTCGACGGCGAGGAAGAGGCCTTCTATGGAGTCATCGGTGCGCTTAACGAGGTTCCCCTCGATGGTGGAGCAGTTCTCGACATCGGCGGTGGCAGCGCGCAACTGAGCAGAATCCAATCGGGCCGATCGGAAGTGGGATCCTCTCTGACCCTCGGGTCGCTGGCCCTGACGGAGAGATTTGTCAGCAAAGATCCTGTCAGCGCCAAACAAGTGAAGAGTCTCGAGCAGGAGATCTCTCGACAGCTGCACACGATTCCCTGGATCGACACGGTACGCGACAGCGACCTCGTCGGTCTGGGTGGGACGATTCGCAACCTGGCGAAGATCGAGACCATGCGGCAGAAGAGCCCGCTGAACACGCTGCATGGCTTTCTGCTGACGCGAGATTCCCTCGACGCAAGCATCGACAGCTTCATCGAACTGCCTCTTGCCAAGCGTCAACGAATCGATGGGTTGAGCCCGGATCGAGCTGATATCATTCTCGCGGGAGCCCTTGTCGTGCGTGGTGTCTTCGAGACCCTCGGCGTCGACCAACTAACCATTTCGACGGGTGGTTTACGTGAGGGCCTGTTCCTCGAACACTTCTGGGAACACCTCGACTATCCGGTCATCGATGATGTACGTCGCTTCTCCGTGTTGAATCTGGCGCGCATCTACGGCTACCAGAAGGACCATGCGAATCATGTACGCCATCTGGCGGGGCGTCTATTCGATCAATTGCTACCACTGCACGATCAAGGTGCACAGGATCGTGAACTACTCGATGCGGCAGCGCTACTACACGATCTGGGGACGATTATCGCCTACGATGGACATCATAAACATTCGCAAACGCTGATTCACTACAACGGACTGGCTGGATTCTCCCGACGTGAAATATGCCTGATCGCCCTGCTGACTCGCTTTCATCGCAAGGGGTCTCCCGACATCGAGGGATACGAGTCTGTGCTCAACAAGCGCGATGGCAAGACACTCACCTACCTGGCAGCCATTCTGCGCATGGCAGAGTTCCTCGAGCGCGGACGCAATGCTTGCGTCAACGACGTCATCACAAAATGGGATGACGATGCTCTGCGGATTACGCTCGTTGCGGATGAGCATCCAGCTGTGGAAATCTGGGAGACGCGGCGCAATGCGCTGCCACTGATGGAGAGTGCCTTCGGCCGCCGTGTAGTGCTCGACAGTATGGCTGCCCCACTCGACTGATTTGAGCTGCCACTTCCGCATCCGCGTGAAGGGGCTTTTCTTCTATACCCTGACCCTTCTATTCTGTTCAGGGTCTGTGACCCCTTTAGTCAGTGCCCCTTTCAAAATCTATTTCAGGATGAGTTGCCCAACGTATGTCTGAAGCTGAAAAGATCATCTATTCCATGGTGCGCGTGTCCAAGCTTATCAATCGCAAGGCGATTCTCAAGGACATCTCGCTTTCCTACTTCTATGGTGCCAAGATCGGTGTCCTCGGTCTCAATGGATCCGGTAAGAGCACACTGCTACGGATTCTGGCCGGCGACGACGACAACTTCGACGGCGAGACACATATCGCACCGGGCCACACAATCGGTCTGCTCGAGCAGGAACCACACCTCGAGCAAGGAAAAACCGTCCGTCAGGTCGTAGAAGAGGGTCTGCAGGAGACCGTCGACCTCGTCAAGGAATACGAACAGGTCAACGAGAAATTTGCAGAACCCATGTCAGATGATGAGATGAACGATCTCATCGCCCGGCAGACGCAGCTGGCAGAGAAGATCGAACAGGCCAACGCCTGGGACCTCGATGCGCGACTCGAACAGGCGATGGATGCCCTGCGTTGTCCACCGGAGGACACCGTCGTAGACCAGATCTCTGGTGGCGAAAGACGACGCGTCGCCCTGTGTCGACTCCTGCTGAAGAAGCCGGATATCCTCCTGCTCGATGAACCCACGAATCACCTGGATGCCGGATCGATTGCCTGGCTTGAGCATCACTTGAAGCAATACGAGGGAACTGTCATCGCCGTAACACACGATCGTTACTTCCTCGACAACGTCGCCGGCTGGATCCTTGAGCTCGATCGCGGCGAAGGCTTCCCCTTTAAGGGCAACTACACATCCTGGCTCGAGCAGAAGCAGGACCGCCTCAACCAGGAGGAGAAAGTCGAAGGCGATCGCCAGCGGACGCTGCAACGCGAGCTCGACTGGGTGCGCATGGCCCCCAAAGCCAGACAGTCGAAAAACAAGGCCCGCGTACGCGCCTACGAGGAACTGCTCAACCAGGACCGCTCTCAGCAGGATCGCGATCTACAGATCTACATTCCGCCCGGCCCACGCCTGGGAGACGTGGTGATCGAATCCAAGAGTGTGACGAAAGGATTCGGCGAGCAGCTACTCTTTGACGAATTGTCCTTCGCCCTGCCACCAGGTGGAATCGTCGGGGTCATCGGCGCCAATGGCGCCGGTAAGACAACTCTGTTTCGCATGATCACTGGGCAAGAACAGCCTGATAGTGGTGAGATCCGTGTCGGTGAAACGGTCAAACTCGCCTACGTCGACCAGAGTCGTGACGTGTTGTCTGGTGAAAAGACCGTTTACGAGGAGATATCCGGCGGTGAAGAGGAAGTCGAACTGGGCGAGCGCACAGTCAATTCAAGGGCCTATGTGAGTCGCTTTAATTTCGGCGGTGGCGATCAACAGAAGCTGGTTGGCGATCTGTCAGGTGGAGAACGAAACCGCGTTCACCTCGCACGAATCCTCAAGGAGGGGGCCAATGTCCTTCTTCTCGACGAGCCGACAAATGATCTTGATGTGAATACGATGCGTGCCCTCGAGGAGGCGCTCCTCGGCTTCGCGGGATGCGCCGTGGTCATCAGCCATGATCGCTGGTTTCTCGATCGTATTGCGACCCACATTCTCGCGTTCGAGGGAGACTCGAGTGCAGTATTCCTCGAAGGCAATTGGACGGACTACGACGAGGATCGCCATCGCCGCCTCGGCGACGAAGCAGATCAGCCGCATCGCATCAAATACCGACAACTGACACGTTGAGGTTTTGATGGCTACTGTCATTAGTGCCGGCACTGCATTCGACACGACCGAGACGGCTCGGATCATCACGGCCCTCAAGCAGGATGGGTACGCACATCTTGGCGCCGTCCTGGAGCAGGATGAAGTCGAAGCACTCCGCGATGCCGTCGTCCGCAAGTCTCAGGATCCGCGTATTCTCGCAGATCACGAGGGCGACCATATTCGCGGCATCAGTCTCATGCGCATGTTCGAATACGACAATGCCTTCCGAGATCTGATCGTCCGCGACCCCTTCGTCAGCCTCGCAGAAGCAGTGCTGGGCGACGACTGTCACGTGATGGCGCAGAATGCGCTGATCTATGGCGAGGGCCAGGGTGGCGGTTGGCATGTCGACGATGCCTTGCAGTTTCCTCTACCCGCAGAAACGAAGAGTCACGACGCTGCGTGCGGGCCCCCATGTCTGGTCATGCAGATCTTTACGCCGTTGACCGACATGGATACAAACGCAGGGTGTACCCAGGTCGTCCCTGGCAGCCACCTGTCAGGGCGGCGACCAGATGCAGGGGACGCCCCCAGCTTTATGGGACAGGAACCGATCTCGCTCGATGCCAAGGCGGGTGAGGCGTATGTGTTCAACAATCAGATCTGGCATCAAGGTGCGAAGAATCAGTCGACGTCGCCGCGCATTCTTGGCGGCGTCACCTACTCACGACGCTTTGTCGCCCAACGCTTCTATCCCTTCGTCGATTACCAGATGCCCGCGCATGTCTGGGAAGGTGCCTCTCCCAGATTACAGCGTCTGCTCGGTCGTCATGAAAAGGGTGCGTACGGTTGAGCGCATGAGGCTGGCGCTCAACTGGGGGGTTGAGAGTCTGCCAAGTGGCCTGTATCTCGCCGAATCTTTTTGCAGGTCAGTGCTTGCGAAAAGCAGCGGCCTCGCCCGGGGCCGGTGAGTTGTCGAATGATCCGCGCGCCCGCACAGCCTGCTCACCCCCCATCGCTTCGACACGCTCGGCCTGGTCGGCGCGTGCCTGCGAGTCGACCCGTTCTGGATCGAGAATCTGCCGTAATCTCAGCTCGAGACTTACCAGCACCTCCGCGTGATCTGCTGAGCCGGCCAGATCATTGAGTTCCTCTGGATCGGACACCATGTCGAACAATTGCGCCGGCGCGCCTACATAGTGGTTGTATTTGTAGCGCTCATCGCGAATCATGTAGGAAGCGTGTTGGGATCCTACAGCGTGATACTCACTCAAGACCGTTCGCTGTGCATCGGGATTGCTCGCGATCGTCCACAGTGATCTGCCTGGGAGCCCGGCATCATCGTTGTGGGATTCTGCCCCCACCGACTCGATGATCGATGGATACAGGTCAACGAGCGATGTAGGCGTTCGACAGACAGCCCCCTGTGGGACGTCTGGCCCGGCAGCGATCATGGGCACCGCTGCGGATTCATCGTACAAGCTGAATTTTCCGAAAATGCCTCGTCCACCAAGATGCTCCCCGTGGTCGGAGGAGTAGATCACTCGCGTACTCTGCGTAAGGCCGAGTGCTTCCAACTGCGTCAGGACCCGACCGATCTGCTCATCGAGAAAACTGCAGGCACCATAGTACGCCGCAAGGAGACGGCGAATCTGTGGCTCTTCGAATTGCGGATGAAAATCGAAAAAGCGCCGAAAATGGTCGATCACAGGATGCGCCGGCCAGTCGCCTTGTCGCCATTGCGGCGGCAGGGGCAGATCGCGCTCGGCATAGTAATCGAACCACTCGGGAGGACAGATATAGGGAGGATGGGGACAGACGAAAGACAACATGAGGGCCCAGGGCTTGTCATCATCCCGATGTGCAGCCAACCATTCGACGCCGCTGTCCGCATTGCGGCGATCGTATTGTAGATACGTCGAGTCGCCACCGCCGGCATCCAGAATGCCACTTCGTTTTCTGCGTACAGGCCCATCGTCACGCAGGCATCCCAACACATCTCCGATACCGTCGACGACGTGCAAGGGATCTATCGTTTGCGAGAATCCGTGGTCATGTTCTGGACCACTGAAATGTAGCTTGCCGATCGAATCGACCTGGAATCCTTGCTCACGCAGACGATGATGCCAGCTGGGTGTCTGGCCATCATAGGGAAACGCATTGTCCCAGTAGCGGGCATCGTGCACCCAGCGCCCTGTTGCCAGACTCGCACGGACGGGTACACATATGGGACAGTTGGTATAGGCCGTATCGAAGCGAGTGCCACGTTCGGCGAGTCGATCAAGGTGTGGGGTATTTGCCACGCCACCATAACAACTGAGCCCTGAACGTGCGTGTTGATCGGAGAGAATGAACAGCGTGTTGGATGCATCCACTTTGCGCCTCCACAGGGGTTGAACAAGGTGTCATAGAGATTCTCAGAAACGGACACTCACCTCACCGTTGTAGACACGACGCCCGAGACCTCTGGGTAACAGCGACATCGAGCCGTCGGGGGCTGGCAGTTGGCGATAGCCCACTACGTTGAATTCATCAAAGAGATTGGCCACCTCTTCGCGCACCTCGAGTTCGAAGCCCCCGAAGGAAAAAACCTGCGTCATCCCCACGTCAAAACGCGTGTACGGATCGTCGCGACGGGCATGACGTTCACCCAGAGCAAAACCAACGATCTGACTATCATCGATCAGAGGGAGCTGTGATGTAAAGGGGAATCCGGAGCCATATAGGAAACGTATGTGAAATCGTGACGCCCGCATCCAGCCAATGCGAAGATCCATCTGATCTTCCAGATAGGCGGTGGCCGTATGTCTTTGGTCACTGGCTGTTGGCACCCATCCAGCACCATCGTTGGTAAGATTCTCTTCGGAGTCGAGGAAGCTATACGTGACCAGACCGACCGCCCGGCCCACCTGGCCGCGCATCATCCATTCTGTTCCCCAGGCGCGTGTCCGACTGTCATTGGTCGGAGCATAGCGCACCTCTACATCGTCCATCGTCCACGAGATACGATCCCAACCGCGTCGGCCGAAAACTGTTCCTCTGATTCTCCAGCGCTCGCGCTGGTGCTCGATCTCGACGTAGGCATCGGCGCCCTTCTGCGCATCAGGCGTTTCAGCACCCGATGCGAGCAACTGCTTGTACTGCGCCGTCTGAGCTGACATTCCCACCGCCATGACCCAGCGAAATCTGCCGTGCTGCCGACCCAATCTTGCCCGCGGCAACAGGAGCCATTCATCCGACGCGTCCACGTGTAACGCCCGGGCCTCCCAGCCGCCGATAAAGGCACCTGGTTGCCAATTGATACGCATGTAGCTCCAACGATTCAGGAGACGTCGATCCACCTCTGCCTCGCCGGCAGTGGCTGGCAGTTGCCGGCCATCTAACCACAAGGTGTCCGCCACAAGGCGGTTTGCGTCAAGATCCGTCTGGCGTAACCCCACACCCAGTTCCCAGGTGTCGGAATGGTCTGGTAACAAGGAAATCGCCGTCTCCAGTCGGGACTGATCCAACTTGCCATCCACGATTTGGCGTGTCTCCAGCCAATCTGATACAGGTGCCTCGACAGGTGAGCCCGAGGCCCAGTCGGCGAAGAAGCTCAAGTCTGTGTCTTCTCTTTCCTCTCGTTTGACGGCACTTCCCTGCCAACGCAGGCGCCAGCGAAGGAAAGGAGTCGTCAACTGCACACCGACAAGGTCCGTGTCGTACTCGAAATTCTCCACACCCAACGCGTCGCCAATAAACCCACACTTGATCTTGGCGCCTCGATCCGGTCGGAAGTCGATACAGTCATCCCGCAGTTGGCGAAAGGAGGGCTGCAGGACGAGTCCACTGCGAGCGGACACACCGAACAGATGTCCGTCGATTTTTTCACCCCGCCACAGAACTAGAGCCTGCACGTCGCCATATTCGGGTGCTACATCACCACTCGTCTGCAGATCACGCGCGAGCCGTCCAAGATCGGCGCGCCGTACACCTGCGATCCAGCTGAGCCGTCCCGCACGGGCGCTGAGCGTCGCCGCCTGTTGAGTCGCACCGCCGCGCAGGGCTATCTCGAGTGAATCTGGCCGGCGGTAGTGGACGTCGATCACACTGCTGAGTGCGTCCCCGAGATGGGCAGGCAAGACGCCGGCGTGAAACGCCAGATCGCCGACGAGGTCGCCGTTCACCAAGGACATGGTCTCGCCCAGCCCATTGCGCAACATGAGAGGAGCCTGAACCTCGACGCCTTCGATATAGACAAGATTTTCGTCGAAACTACCACCGCGTACGTGATAGGAGCTTGGCGCTTGATCACCTGCCGCCGCGACGCCTGGCAAGACTCTCGCGATGCGCACAGGATCGGCCGTGGGAGTGGGATAGCGCCGCAGTTCGACGGGTGCAATCGTCGTAACCCCTGGCGGACTGGGCGCTGCGATGGCCACTGCAAGTCGTTCAGCGAGGCGATAAGCGATTCGGCGCAGGTAGATCCGGAGCGTGTCGGTATGCTCAGCAACTCGCAGTCGATGTTCGTCCTGCGCAAATGCTCCCTGTCGTAGTCGCAGTCGCCAGCGCCCGGGTGCCAGCGACAGACGGGTCAGACCAGCCGCGTCGGTGAATGAAGTGACGGAGACAGCCCCTTCTGCCTGCCGTGTGTCGGGCAGAACACGAACCTCGACATCCTCAATCGGCTCGCCGCTTATGGAGTCGACTACGCTGACTACGATGCGCGTCGCTGAAGCTGGCCAAGGCAGGCTGCACAGGAAGAGGAGAATCAGGATCGGACGAATCTTAGGCCTCGTACGTTTTCTCAGACATAACAGTTTCCAGCCTCGAACACACACTTGAGTCAGACGCATAGCGGCTCGATGCCGTTCCGGTAACACATCGCAAGCTGGCTGGAGCATGGCTCGTTGGACGGCGGCAGCGGTTTTTCCTACGCTGATTCCCATGATGATCGTGCACATTACACGCCACGGCCAGGTACTACCTGCCGGCAACGAGAGCTGGTCCCATGCTGACTACCCATCGGGAGACGGGCCACTGAGCGAACTGGGGCAGCAGCAGGCAACCTGGCTTGGCCAACATCTTAAGACACTCTCTTTCAATGGCTCCATCTTCTCCTCTCCCTATCGCAGAACCGTAGAAACTGCCTGCGCGATAGCCGCCGTGGTCGATACCGTGGTGCAGCCTGCAGCACCGCTTCGGGAGATCGTCAAGCGTGTCGAGCAGATGGAACGATTCGTCGGTCTGAGCGCCGATGGTCTGAGGAATCTGCACACACGGGTTGAGCCGGCGAAGGATTTCGAAGATGTGTGGTGGACACCACAGGCAGAGGATGATGACGGTGTCGAGGCACGAGTGGCTCCCTTTGTGGACACGCTGATAGATCAGGATTCAACGGACGTCGACCGTCACGTTCTGCTCGTCGGTCACGGTGCCTCGACGGGGGGCGTGATCCGCCATTTGCTGCGTCGTAGCGCACCGGAGCTGATCGGCCCACCGGATCCGGGTTGGAATTGTGCTCTCACCAGTTTCTGCTGTCATGGCGTTGATGGACCAAGCGAGTTGATCCGACTGATGGAGACGGATCATTTGCCAGAGGACGCCGTCACCTCAAATGCGCAGTCGCGCGCTGACGTCCTGGCCGCCAGGCGAAGCGACTAAGGAGACTCATGTCGATGCCCCATATCCAGGCGCACGGTCGATCCACCTCTCCCGACTGGGCGATCAGCCAGCGCTATATAGTAGGGGCCATGGGCCGTGCTGCGCACAGATTCGTCGACCATTCGACCAGAGAAGATGGCTCACTGATTCAGCGCAGCGTCTGGACGAGCATGGATGGCACAGACAATGGCTACGAGGCCTTCCTGTCATTCCCCCTCTTCTATCTGGTTGGGGGTGCCGACCATATCCACACCATGGCACGTCGTGAATGGGATGCCATTACGGCTCAGTATGAAAGCTATGGAACCGTCGAACGTGGCTTCGTCACGGGCTTCGATTGGTTCCACTCCTCTGAGAGCTATCCCTACATCTACTACCTGTCCCTGTCAGAGCCCGACAACGCCCAGGACCTGGCACGTGCCACCAGCTACGCGGGGATGTATATCGGCGATGATCCATTGGCACCCAATTGGGACGCGGAACGAAAGCTGTTGCGTTCGCCCCTCAATGGCAGTCGTGGGCCACGCTTCGACACGACGCTTACCGATTGGGACTATCATCGCCCAATTCTCGCCAACTACCTGGCCCCCTTTGAGGACCTGCCCGGTGGTGACGCAGGAGACCCACATTTCCGCGTCGATTGGACAGATGGTGCGATCTTTGAGCAGATCCTGCAGCGTGTCAATGAGCGCATGACCCGCGGTGATGTGCCGCTGAATCTGAGTGCTACGAGTCTGGTGACCCATGCTTACTTGCATACCGGTGATGATCGCTACCGGCAATGGGTCCTCGACTATCTGCAGGCCTGGATGGATCGTCGTGATGCCAATGACGGCATCGTGCCCGACAATGTCGGCCCCTCCGGCGCCATTGGTGAGAACATGGACGGCAAGTGGTGGGGCGGATACTACGGCTGGCGCTGGCCACATGGCGCACGCAACATCACCGAACCCGCCTTCGTCGCCGGTAGCTGCGCCGCCCTCATGACGGGCGATCTCTCCTGGCTCGACTTGTGTCGGTCGCAGCTGGATCAACTGTGGACTCTACGTCGCAAGGAGGATGGCCAGTGGAAGGTTCCTGCTCGTCACTCAGATGGTGGTTGGTTTGACTATCGTGACCCGGATCCATGGCTCTACATCCACCTTGCCTATATCAGTCAGAGCAAAGAGGACTTCGCCAGAATAGACGAGGTCTTTCCCGATCGCAGCAGTTTCTCTGGCCTGCCACCGAATTGGGGTGCTGGCAAAGCAGGGATCTGTCCCCCCATGGCTTGGCACCTGTGGAATGAAGGCGGCAACCCGGACTTCCCACAGCAGGTTCTGGAGACCACACAGTCCTCGATGCAGCGAGCGTTGGAGAAGATCGAAGCGGACGATTCTGATCCGGAGACGCGAGAGTGCTATCACTTTCAGGCGCTGAATCCGGTTGTGCCTGAGGCACTCGTGCAGCTGACGCTGGGAACACCGGCTGCACTATACAATGGCGGCTTGTTACAAAGTCATCTTCTGTATTTCGATGCAGAGCAGCGTCGTCCTGGGCTACCAGATGGCGTCGCGGCTCGGGTCGAACATGTGAGCGCAGACCACGCCGAGACTGTTCTCGTCAACACGGACGATCTGCACCCACGCCAACTATTGGTGCAGGCCGGTGCCTTCGGCGAGCACACCTTCACCGGCGGCGTTGTTGTCGACCCCGATGGAACATCCACGCCAATACAGATCGACACGGGGCCCCATGTGACCGTTGACCTGGGACCGGGTGCCCAGATTCGTCTTCGACTCGAGATGAAGAGATTCGTTCATCGTCCGAGCTACGACGGCCCCTGGAGACAGTGATTCATGGCACCCAATCGACTTTACTTGCTCTTCGCCCACCCGGCCTACCATCGATCTCGAATCAATCGACGCCTTATCGAGGCCGTGCAGGATCTGCCAGGCGTAACATTTCAGGATCTCTATGAGTCCTATCCCGACTTCAATGTGGATGTCGCCGCTGAGCAGCAAGCGCTGCGTGAACATGATGTCCTAATCTATCATCACCCCTTCTATTGGTACAATGCGCCGGCCCTGCTGAAAGAGTGGCAAGATCTCGTTCTCGAACACGGATTTGCCTACGGGGACGGCGGAGATGTCCTGCATGG
>Ga0233429_1002601_pt1 | contig 18442 bp, 19 predicted proteins | sample SI_118_April2016_3_FD_179879 | JGI IMG/M metagenome (GOLD analysis project Ga0233429, IMG submission 179879) | Seawater microbial communities from Saanich Inlet, British Columbia, Canada - SI_118_April2016_135_MG | ecosystem: Environmental > Aquatic > Marine > Inlet | place: Canada: British... | reverse complement strand
ATAAAAAATAAGGAACTTTTAAATAATTTTGTTAATGGGTATATACTGTATGGTTATTGGGAGATCTTCAAATGAAATTTAATGATTTTATAACTCTTAAAAAGGTAAAAATAGTTTCTAAAGATATATCTTTGATAAGATCATTAATTAATACATCCAGGAATGATTTGAAGTTTTTATACAGATTAACGATAGATGGTGTATCTGCTAGAAAAATTATGTGTAACTATTATGATGTTCTTAGGAGTGTCTTAGAAGCAATTGCTTTGGTCGAAGGATACAAAGTTTATTCCCATGAAGCATTTACTTATTTCTTAAAAGAAAAGGATGAAGACGTCAGTTCAATTAAGTTTGACAAATTTAGAAAAATTAGAAACAATATTAATTATTATGGAGAAAATATTTCTGTAGAAGAAGTTACAGAATATAAAGAACAAATAACTATGCTTGTCGAAGTATTGATGGATAAATACTTAGGTGATTTTAAATGAAAAGAGGTCAAATAGTTGGCATGCCCATTGTTTACATTTCTGTTGCAGTGATGATGGGATTAGTTTTGTATTTCGGATTTACATCTATGGGAAAAATCTTTGATGCAAAAGAAACTACAGAAATTAGTAAGTTTGTTTTAGATTTACAAGATGATGTTGAAATAGTTTACAACTATGATATTGGAAGTTCTAAGAAGTTTATTTCAAATGCTTTACCTAAGGCGGTAACTTATGCTTGTTTTTTTGACCCCTCTCAAAGTATCAATATAGATAGAATATCTTTGGATTTAATTGATGAACAATTGTTCTATTATTTGGACACAAGCATTAAGGATAATTTATTTTTGGTTCCAGTTGATGTAGCTAATGCACCTTATCCTGACTACTATGTTGAAAATCTCAATTTGAAAGATTCGCTGCCTAATCCTCTATGTGTTCCTAATACTGGGAAGACAGAACTTTTACTAGAGACCTATTTAGATGGTAATCAAGTATTCGTGGGGGCAAGCCCATTATGATTAAATCTAAAAAAGGAAATACTGATTTATTGTTTAAGTGGATGTTTGGAATTATTGCTGGGGCAATAGTTTTAACTTTTTTTATTAGGTTTTCTTATGTACATTTATCTGGCGAAAGTTTAATTGAAGGAAATAGAATTTTATTAACTGTAGACAATAAATTAGATGCTTTAGGTGTCAGGGAAGGAACAGATGTCTTTGATTTGAAAGATGATTTTTCATTAGGTTTCGATTGTAGTTTAATTACTTCTGGAGATATTATGGGTGAGAACTTTTTTGAAAGAAAAACGGATAAAATAATTTTTGGACCAGAAAAAATAAATGATAGATTTATATCTATTTGGACAAAAAAATGGGAAGCACCATATGGAATTTCAACTTTTTATTATTTGAAAGATAAGGGTTCAAATATTTTGTTAATTGGGTCAACAAATTCGGAAGAGTTTAGTGATTTTACTGGAAAGATACCTAGTATTATGGGTGTGCCTGCAATTGAAACTACGCAATTTAATCCTGCAGATTTTACTTCCCAAGTTAGGCAATCAAATAAATTTACAGTCGTTTATTTTGATAGGGCACCTTATGACTGGAGTGTTCTAAGGTCACAATATGGTAGTTTCATGGATCTGGAAGTTATTATGGTAAACACTGCAGATCACACCGCGGAAGTTTATGATTATAATGGTAATAAAGAAGAGGTATTTTATTTTAGAGATGAAATGTTGTATGGTTTGATTTTTTCTGGAAGTAAATATTCTTGCACTAAAGATATTGCGATGGAAAGATTCAATGTTTTAACAAGAATCTATACTGAAAAAGTTAGTAGGATTATGAGTAAAGAAAACAGACAAGAATGTGTAGATTTACTGAATGAAGCAAGAAAAATGTTAGAGACTTACCAAAATTCATTAACAAAAACTGAATTGTATAATTATTTTGAAAAAATAGAAAAACAAAACCTACAACTTGAAAGGGAGGACTGTCCAACAGTTTACTAATGGTTAAAAAAGGACAAGTTCATGTTTCAGAAACGATTTTAGTATTATTTGTAGTTGTTATTATTTTGATGATGGGAGTTACCATTTATTTTAAATTCTCTGTGGAAAAATCAAAAACTTTGGCGGAAGAATTAAGCGAAGAACAAGCAACAATAATGCTTGCAAAAGCAGTTGGATTAGAAGAATTAAGTTGTGAAGGTTTGGGGTGTATGGATACTTCTAAATTTTTACCTTTCAAGAGAGTTCTCGGAGAAGATTTTGGAAGATATAAGAGAATGTTTGGAAGAAAGAGAATAGTTGTAAAAGAATTGTACCCTGTTGATGATTCTGTTAAAGAAGTTGAATGTGATGTTGTTAAGTATATCCAGATGGCATATCCACAAAACTGCGGATCTTGGGTAATTTATGATTATAATCCCGAAAATGAGCCTGCGGCTAAGGTTTCTACTATAGTTTCATTATATTATCCAGAATTTGACGAATATCGTGTCGGAAGGTTAGAAATAGAGCATTATGGAGATATTAGGCGATGAGAAAGGGACAATCAGAAGTAATTGGATTAATGGTGATTGTGCTTATTTTGATCTTTATGGGTGTATTATACTTAGGATTTGCAAATTTAGCTGGAAATGATACATTGGCTTCTCAGAGGGTTGGAATAGAGACGGAAAACGCTTTAAATGCCGTTTTAAGAGTTAATTTAGAGAATTATGACGATAAGACTATTCAAGATTTGATTGTTGAATGTGGCGGAGGATTTGATTGTAATCAATTAGAAAATGCCTTAAAAGAGGTTTATACTGCAGTATTAAAGCCCGGAACTACATTTAGTTATTGGGTATTGATGGAAGATGAAGAAATCTATGCTACAAGTACCTGCCAAATAGGGATAGTTTCAAGTTATGTCTTTGTGAGAGATGGAATATTTTATGAAGCTAAATTGAGATTATGTAAGACTTAATTACTATATTGTAGTTAATATTTACCAACAAATGTTAAAAAGTAGGATTTTTTGTCTAAAATTGGCTGTACTGCCTGAATTTAGCCTTCTAAGGCAAGATATATAGTCTGTTATTAGGAAATCTTTATAAGTAAAATTGGGGTATTTCGATAAATAGTAATGACATCATATAGAGACAGTTGTCTTTTAGATGACGACATAACTCAGTATTTTACTGAGAGAAAAAGATTATAGTTAAACACGGAGGTTTAACCAAATGCAAAGATTAAAAAGAGCAGTTAAAAGAATTGCAGCTATTGGAACTGGAGTAGCAATGTTAGGCGCAACAATGACAGGCGCACTTGCACAACCAGACTTAGCAGATTACCCATCACCATTTATTGTTGATGGAAAAGATTCAGGCAACATAGCAATTGTTGTTGGAGCAGACGCAAGATCTGCAGATACAATTGGAGCTTTAGACTTAGCTAAACAATTACAGTTTGATAGTAAAGTTTGTGCACCAGATTCCGCATCATCAGGAAGCGTTAGCGTTTCTGGAGATTCTGTGGAAATTTCAACATCTAGTGATCTTTTAGAATTAAGAGAATCAGTTGGTGATGTAAGAAGTACACTAACAGACATTGAAGTTATTGGTGGTGGATTAGCAGGTGGAAGAGTTACTACAGACGAAGGTTCAACTGAATACAATCAGTATTTAAGATTCCTTGATAACTCTAATGTTATTGATAATGCACCTAGAGTAAACTACACAGAAAATGAAGGAATTGCAGACGGATTTGTAGGAGATTACTTATATATTAAAGATAGTGATAGTCCAACAAACCAATCTACAGCTTTCTTTGAGTACGAATTAGAATTTGAATCCGGACTTGAGAGTGCAGTTACTTCAAGTACACTTCCAGATTTGGAAGATGAAGAAATTGAAATTATGGGCACAACATACACAATTGTAGATACCAGTGTTAATACAGGTTCAGATGAAATAACTTTGACACTTCTTGGTGGAGCAATATACGATGTTCTAGGAGAAGGAGAAACAAAAACATACACAATTGATGGAAAAGATTATGAAGTTACAGTAATGATTATCGAAGACGTTAGTCCTGCAACTGTTACTTTTGAAATCAATGGTGAAATTACAAAACAACTAAAGGACAGTCAAACAACAACTTTGGATGACGGAACTTTAATTGGTATTAGTGATATTGTTTTGAATGAAGCTGGTGAAGCTGGTTCTGGCGATATTGTAGAGATGTACTTAGGAGCTACAAAATTAGTTCTAAAAGATACTACCTACACAGATACAACTTTTGTACAAAACGTTGAAATTGATAATGAAGATATAACTAATGCATTGGTTCAAATCGTTGCAGCAGAATCTTCTTCAGCTACAAAGTTAGAAATCTCTTCAATTAAGTACAGACTATCCGCTGACGCTTTAAATGGCGACGATGTATGGGTAGCCCCTGGACACGGTGTAAGAGAATACTTAGACGAGCCTCAAGGAATGCTAGGTACTGAATGGGACATCAGATACGAAGGTTTAGATGATGTACAAACAAGTATCCTTAAGTTAGATCCTAGTGGTGACGATGAGTATAACTTAATCTTTGAAAACATGCAAGGACTAGTATACAATGTTCCTTACATTAGTAATGAAGGTTCAGCATTAGAATACGGTACAGACGATAGAGATCTTGTATTCGAAGAAGGTTACTTTAACAGAACAACTGATGGATTACAAAATGCATCTGTTCACACACCGACTGTTGGACATTTAGATTACTTTGTATTAAGTGATGTTGATGAAGCTACAACCAATTTGGATAATGAAGCTACATCCCACATTATGAGATATGGTAACTATGATCTACAAAACAAGGAACTAAAGTTCGAAGATATGGCTACAGGTGAAACAAGACTTGTAACTTACTCTACAACTGGTCCTGTTAATGGAACATTAGGTAGTGGAGATTTGAATGTTGGAGGAACAACATACAAAGTTTACGTAGCTAATGCATCTTCAGGTATACCCCCTTTAATCATCGACTTAGATGGTGATGGAAGTATTCAGAACAGTGAAGAAGTTAGACTTACCATTAATGGTGGTGGAATTTTAGACCTAGGACTTCACGCAGATTCCACAGGTGGAACTTGGACAAATACAGATGGTGCTAATAACACTGGTGTTTGGAGCAATACTGGAGATACAATTGGTTTAGGATACACTCAGATGTCTTTATTGACATTACAAGAAGACTTCGACGAAGATGGACCTGAAAGTTTAGGTGCAGCTGGAAACGAACTAATAAATTGGACAGTTAGAGCTATGCCAAGCAATGAAGTAGGAATTAATAAAACCGATTTGAACTCAAACGGCGGAATTAATAAACTGTTAGAAGATGAAGAAAACAATGACTATTATTCTGGTATGTCAGACTATGGTACATTGGTAACATTATACGATGCAGCATCTTCAGACAACCCTGAAACATTGACTATTGAATACCCACTATCTCAAAGAGGAGCTAGAGTATTCGTAACTTTCGGCGAAACAACAACAACAAAAACCGCAGCTGGTGAATCATGCACAGTAGCAGATTTAACAATCGCGAACTTGTTGGATGAAGACGTATCAAGCCCAGAAGATTACAATATGATTGTAGTTGGAGGACCGTGTGCAAACACAATTGCAGCTGATCTATTCATGACTTGTGACGCTTGGTCTTACGGACCTAGTGAAGCAGTTATCAGTATGGTTGAAAATGGCGATAATGTGGCACTACTTGTAGCAGGAACTGATAGTACAGATACTAGAAGAGCAGCTAAAGTATTGGCAGATTACACCAATGAAGAACTAACTGGTAGCGAATATATGGCTTAAGTATAGTCTCTGTGTGGCTCAAAGCCACACACCCTTTCTTTTTTTTAATGCATTATAGTAAGATATATAAATCGATATTTCCCAAAAGAATTAGATTCGGAGGAACAAATGATTATTGGTTTTAATTTCAACAAGTTAAATATTGAGAGGAAGAAGCCTCTTGTACAAGGCATGAAAGTTGCATACGATTTAGATATTTCTAATGTTAGTGATGAGAGTTTCCCTTTAGCAGATAAAAATCAGGGAGTGCTTACTATGGAATTTGATTATTCCGTTAAGTATAATCCAGATATTGCTGAAGTAGTAATGAGTGGAACTGTTAATTATATGCTTCCTAAAGATGAAGCTAAGAAAGTTATGACTCTATGGAGTAAAACAAAAAAACTTCCTAAGAACGTATCTGTTCCTGTAATCAATAGGATTCTTGATAGGTGTAATATTAAAGCTTTAGAACTTGAGCAAGATTTATCTTTGCCAACACATTTACCTATGCCTTCAGTTAATGTTTCACAAATAAAACAAGAGAAATCTAAAACTCCTGATAAGCATATTGGTTAAAAAAATGAGGCGACAGAGAAAACAAAACAAGAGTAAACTATTCTTGCCTTTTTTTATTATCGGAATTATGGTTCTAAGTATTTTTGGAGTTATGATTGGAGGAATTTCCCAAGGTGAAGATGCTGTAAAATATAATGGAATTTATTTTAGGGCAGATGGCGGAAGTTATCTGTTTGATGTTGATGGCGTACAATATAGGATTATGAACGGTCCTACCGAAGTTGAAGGTTTTTATGAAGATTTAGATCCTAGCTTTATTAGTGATTTGAGAAGCAATGAAAGGGTTTATTTCGATATCTCGGATGTATCTTCCAGTCAAGTAATTAGTAATCTATATTCTAATTTAGCAAGGGTTAGGCCAATCTCTTTAGCTTGTAACGAAGAAAATAAGCAGGAAGATAAATGTTTGGATAAACCTATTAAATCTTGTGGGGACGACTTTCTTTTAGGATTTGAGGTTTCAGAAGAAAAGGTAATTAGCTATGAAGATAAATGTTTGATTGTTCAGGGAAGTTCTGGTTATTTGGGTGGGATTTCAGATGTAATGATTATGACTTATGCGGGTGTTTTTGATGACTGATGAAATTAATAATGATGTAGACAAGAAAAAATCAGAGTTATCTCAAAAGAAATTAGGAATAGTAACAGTTGTCGCAATAGGAATATTAATTTTTATGTTTATTTTCTTGTTTAATGCAAGTAATTCAAGTGTGGATAGACTCTATTTTGAGTATAATGGAATTAAATTTAACCCTTCTAAAACAGGAGTGGGTTTTGATATGCAATTCTTTGTTAATGATGCAGATTATGCAACTCTTATGACTGTTAGAAATGACCCAAGAAAATTAGAAGACATATCTATAGATACGGATTATGTAAGAAACATTGTTTCTGGAAAGAATGTGGTTTATATTACTGAAGATCCCCTGGACGATTTAAGAGGTCCGACTTTAGTGGCAGCTAGGGAAATTGCAATCCCTCTTAGTTTATTGTATGGTGCGGAAGTAAACAAAACACTAATTCAAACTTCTGAAGAGTTAGATGTACCTATTGAAGAACAGATGGTTCGAACTTGTGAAGATTCTGACGATACTACTCTAGTTATATGGCAAAGGCTTGGTGATGAAACTGCAGTGTTTGAAGAGGACGGTTGTTTGATTGTTCAAGGTAAGAGTCCTGATGAGATGGAAATAATTAGGGCTGCCGATAGACTATATCTTACAATGATTGGTATCATGAGTTAAGCTTAAAAGTTATTTAATCGAAGTATATTTACTATTGCCGCAATCGCATAATCTGGTATTGCACCGGCCTTGAGAGCCGGGCCCTCTGGGCATCCTGGTTCAAATCCGGGTTGCGGCGTTTATTTTTGTGTACTTAGATCTATCTTTCCTGTTTTGGTAATTTCTAATATTTTTTTAACTCTTCGTTCCTTGGTTTCTATAAGTTTAGCGCGAATTATCCACCCGTATAACATTTTTTTTGTAGATGGTGAGAAATTAAGGAACTTCTTTTTTAATGTTTTATTTTTGTTTAATTTTTCATTGAGAATTTGGGGCATATTAGGATTTTTAGGAATTCCAAAATCAAGTGTTGGTTTTTTTAATCCTAGAGTATAATACTTCATACCTCTTGGAGTCATTTTACCCTGTTGGATCAAATCTCTTGCATACTTTTGAGTATTGTCACTCCAGTTACTTTTTTCAGTTCTTTGAGTAAACGTTCTCAGGTAAGTGTTTTCATCCAACCTTTTGAGGGTTGTGTCTATCCAACCAAAACATATAGCTTCTTCAATTTGTTCCCTATGTGAGGGTGAAGGTTTACCTGTATGCTTTTTGTAGATTCTAATTGCTACTTTCTTTTCAGTTATATGGTTCTTTTCTAGCCAATTCCTAAAATCTTCCCTCGTTAGTATTGTTATTTGTTTCATTTTAATAATTTCAACACATTTTCAGGTGGCCTTCCGATGATTGCATTTTTACCATTAATAACTATGGGCCTTTCAAGAAGAATTGGATTGTGAACTATAAGATCCATTAACTCTTCATCTGATAGATCTTTGTTAATAATTTCTTGGAATTCTTTTTCCTTAGTTCTAACAATTTGTATCACCGTAAGATTTAATTTTTTTAATATCTTTCTTAAATCTTGTTTAGTTGGAGGGGTTCTTAGATATTCCACTATTTCTACATCTTTAGTTCTTTTTAGTATAATTTCTAAAGTCTTCCTACTTTTGCTGCATTGTGGATTGTGGTAAATTGTTAACATCTTATTGAAGGTATTTTGTTTTTATTTAAGTATACTTTTGGCTATAAAAAATTAAAAAAAAGAAAGAGGTGGAAAGGAAGAAGGTTTACTTCTTCTTTCCTTTGATTAATGCATATCCAATGATTAAGATAATCACAATTACAGCAAGTGTAACTGTTAATCCGCCATTAGAGCTAGCATAATCTTCTGTATCTTCTTCAGCGCTTGTTGTTTCATCTACAGATTCATCATCCATAGCTTCTGCTTCAACAGGTACACTGATTTGTTTGAAGGTTAAGTCTGCATAAGCATTTGCGAATAGCTTGTGGTATGTTACCTCAAGATCTGCAATACCATCTGCATTAACATCAACTTCTTCAGTTTCTCCAGCGTTAATTGTAACGTCGAATGGTTCTGATGAAATTGTCAATACAACTTTATCACTTGTAGCAGTTTTAACTTCTATCCTGTGACCTTCGCCACTTATATCGAATTTGATTACAGCATTATCTTTCATAAGTCTGCTTTCGCCTTCAGTAGTAAGTCTTCCACCGTCTGATACTGTTCCAGATCCAATCTTAATGGTTCCAACTGGATTTTCCCATCCTTCGATTGCTGCAGTACCTGTACTACCTGCTGCTGAACCTGCTCCAACAACTACTGTTTGAGTTGAAAAATTTAGTATTGTTTCTAAAGTGTTTCCTGCATTATCTTGAACGAAACATTTGATACTGAATTCTCCTAAATCTCCACGAGTTTGACTGTCTAAAATAGTTGCAGTAACTTGTGCAGTTGTGTTTGCAGTTAAAGTTAAATTATCGCTGTAAGTGGTTACTCCAGGATATTTAATAGTAATATAACTTTGTGTTATATCTATATTTGCTGCTGAATCTGTAGGTGTGCAGTTAACCAAAACTTCACTTCCATAGTCCATTTTCAAATCTTTTGTAAGATTGTTTAACTCACTATCTGTGAACTGAACATTTCCTACTGGACTAGTTGCATCTACTTTGATTAATGTAACTGTTGCAGTTGCATCAACTGTATCGTTATTCATAGTAATATTAACTCTAATAGAATAATTTGCATCTGTTGAGAAATTAGTACTTTGAGCTAAAGTAGCATTCCATAATTCTAAATTTGCTGATGCATTTGTTTGATTGTAAACAAGTGTCCATGTTACTGAGTCTGTTGAAGTATAATAAGTTGCATAAATTGCATTTGCATTATTAAATGTCGCATCAACAGTTATATCTGATGTTTGAAACGAATCAGAAGATGGTGCATCAATTGTAACTTGTGCTGACACGGTCATTGCACTAAGAACAATAAATAATCCCAAAATCAGGAAATTCGTAACTCTTTTCATATTCATAATCTTTCCACCCCATATGGTTATATTTATATTGTGTAAACTATGTATTTACTTGCTAAATGGACGCTGTTTTGTATATAAAGCTTTCTGAAGAATAATGGTTTATTCACTCTCTAACGGGAGTATATAACTTTTTTAAATAGATTATTTTCCTATCTTTGTTTTCTCAACTAAATACAAGTCTAAGAAGATAGTCATAATGGATAATATCAATGGACCTATTATAATTCCCAAGAACCCGAAGATTTCAATTCCTCCAAGAACTCCTAAAAGTACCACTGCAGGATGTATGTTTGCCCTGCTTCCAATAATGCTTGGCCTGATAAAATTGTCAATTGTACTTATGATAAACATACCATAAAATAGTAATCCTAATCCATTGAATGTTTCACCTGCTGCCAATTGGAATATTGCTGCCGGTAACCAAACTAATGCTGCACCTACAAATGGAAGTATTGCAACAATTACAGTAACCAAGCCCCATAAAATTGGAGAATTTATTCCGAAAATCCAGAATCCTAATGCGCCTACTGCTCCTTGAACGAATGCAGTTACAATCATCCCATAGATGGAGGCATAAATTACATTGCTAAATCTTTTTGCAAGTTCTTCTTTTTGTTTTGTCTTTAATGGAATATGCCTTCTTAATTTATCCACAATACTTTTACCTTCCATAAATAGGAAGTACATTAAAAATAACATAACAAACATACTAATTATTTTTTTTGGCAAGCTTACTAAGAATTCAGAAGTACCTCTTGCAATTCCCAAAGAAATTTTATTTAAATTATCTGTAATATATTTACTTATTTCTACATCTCCTCCAAGACGTTCAGATGTAGCAGCTTCAATGCTGGACAAATCCAAATCGCCAGTGCTATAAAAAAATTGGACTGATTCTGAGATCAACGCATTTGCAGCAAAAATTAAGGGAATAATAATGATAATAACTACTAGTAATGTAGTGAATAGCGAACTTAATTTTTTACTTTTGATTTTACTATTAATTTTTTTGTAAATTGGATAAAACACATAAGATAATAGTACTGCACCTACAATAGTGATAATATATGATTTAATTAAATAAATTGAAAGCAGTATAATCCCTAGAAAACTAGCTAGGAAGAAGTATTTTGAGTAGTGTTCAATGCTTTCCTTCGCCATGTATTTATAAACCTCTTAAATGCTTATAAATGTTGTTGTACAAAGTGTCTATTGGACGTTTTGCAATAGTAGGTAAGTTTATATTTTCAACAATATTTATTCAGATAAGATGGTTAATGAAAAAACAGTTATTGGATTCTATGAAGATGTAATTATCCATGGAAAGAAAATTAGGGCTAAAGTAGATTCTGGTGCAGGTGTTAGTAGTATTGATTATGACTTAGCTAAAAAGCTAAAAGTTGGCCCAATAATTGGTCAGGCCGCAGTTGTAAATACTTCTGGAAAAACATTTAGGCCAGTGATTATGCTTGAGGTTGAAATTGCTGGAAGAGTTATTGAAGCTAAATTTAATATTGCAGTCAGAGACAAATTAAGATATCCTGTTTTAATTGGAAAGAATATTTTGAGACAAGATTTCATTATAGATTCGAAGAAGAAACTTAAGAAATCGGATAAGGAAATTATTAAAAACACTTGTGAAACGCAAGAAATGGATTAAACTTAAAATGAAACTTTGTGTCATTAGTCTTGGTGGAGAAAGTAGCAAGTTGATTGCTAAGGAAGCAGAAAATTTCTTTGATTCAGTTACTGAAATCGGATTAAAAAATATTGAACTTTTACTTGGAGATAAGGGTCTTGTTGTAAAAGATCATGAAGGGGAGCTATCTGATTTTGATGCAATCTATGTAAGGGGCAGCCATAGATATATTTTATTACAGCGCGCACTAACAAGGGCATTATACAAAAAAGTTTATATGCCCATAAGACCGAATGCATTCACATTAGGACATAACAAACTGCTAGGCTCTTTAGAATTACAGCAAAAAGGAATTAACATTCCTACAAGCTATTTTGTGGCTAATGCTAAGCAGGCAAAAAAATTACTTGGAGAAATAAATTTCCCAATTATAATAAAAATTCCAGAAGGTACGCAAGGAAAAGGAGTTATGTTTGCAGATTCAGAAAGTTCTGCACGTTCTATGATAGATGCATTAGATGTTTTCAAACAACCATATATTATTCAAGAATACATTGAAACTGGCGAAGTAAAAAGTGAAGACATCAGGGTTATTGTTGCTGGTGGAAAAGTTGTTGGAGCAATGAAAAGGGTTTCACATTCAACAGATGTTAGGGCCAACATTCATGCAGACGGTAAGGGCGAAATTATGACCTTGAATCCAGAAACAGAAAAGATGTCTGTTAAGGCCGCAAGGGCATTAGGTGTAGATATAGCTGCAATAGATATTCTCCAAGGAAGGAAGGCTTCAGTTATAGAAGTTAACTTAAGTCCTGGCTTGAAAGGCATTATGAAGTACACTGGAAAAAATATTGCAAGGGAAGTCGCAAAGGCATTGTATGACAAGGCAGTTGAATTCAAAAAGAAAAAAGAATTGGGCGGAAATAAAAAAGTTGTTTCAGACGAAAATGGATTTGATGAACAGTACATAGAGTCACATATCGATAAGGGCTCATTATGTTTACCAAAATTTATTACAAAAGGTGTCGGTTTTGTTAATGGTGACGATTTAGTTGTCAAATTAAAAAAAGGCGAAATGAGAATTACCAAACACAACATTCGAAAAGAAGAAGAAGATTAATTCTAAACTAAACCTATATAAATGCTCAATCTGTAGTTAAACTTGGTGATAAGTTGGTATTAGAATCTTTAATTTCTCCACAAAGAGCAGAAAAGAAACCTTGGAATTTATTTTTTTTAGGTATGGCTTATGCAACATTAGGGGTTTTTCTATCACTTTGGGTTTTTGAAGAGCAAGCAACCATAGTTATGGTCCTTTTGACAGTAATTGCTGCCGTGCCATTGATGTATAATACATTGAGATATGAAGAAAAAAAAGACATTGAATTGAATGGCGAAATGACATTGTTGAAAGAGCATTCAAAAGCTTTAGCCGCATTTATGTTTTTATTTTTGGGAATGGCAATAGCTTTTTCTTTATTGTACTTAGTTTTGCCTGCTGAAACTGTAGGAAATTTATTCTCTTCACAGTCTCACACGATTAGTGAAATTAATGCTAAGGTTGTAACTGGGAATGAAGTTATTTCTGGAGCTGCTTATTCTGAAGGGTTATTATTAAGAATTTTTAGTAATAATGTGAAGGTGATGTTATTTTGTGTGTTCTTTAGTTTCTTTTATGGGGCAGGTGCAATATTTATTTTGGCATGGAATGCTAGTGTGATTGCAGCAGCAATAGGTAATTTTGTTAGGGTTCACCTTAGTTCATATGCTGCTCAATTTGGAATGGTTTCTTTTGCAAATTATCTTCAAATTTATGGTATTGGTTTGGCAAGGTACTTTATTCATGGTATCCCCGAGATTTTGTCCTATTTTATTGGTGGTCTTGCAGGCGGATTAATAGGTGTTGCAGTAATAAGGCATGATTTTTCAACCAAGGCTTTTGGAAAGGTTATGAGGGATGCAATAGACTTGCTTCTCATAGGTGTGGCCCTTCTAGTGGTTGCAGCCATAGTAGAAGTCTATATTACTCCTAATGTAGTTAGATTTTGATATATAGCAATTCTTTTAAAAGATAAATTAATGTTCGTTGTATGGATTGGGTACTATTATTCGTCTGTGTATTGACCATTTTACTTACTTATCATTCTATTAATTGGTTAATTTTTTTCCTTACAAAAGTTGGTCATGTTGTTAAGGATCAAAATAAAAAAAATAGGCCTTTAGTTCCAGTATCTGGAGGACTTGCAGTTTTAGTCAGTTTCTTGTTTGGAATTTTACTTTATGTTGGTGTAAATGTTTTTTATACAGGGGTTTTACCTTGGAATGTTGATGGAAATAATTTGACTTTAATTTTTGCTTCACTTATTGCCATAATTTGGGTTACACTTGTTGGATTTTTTGATGATGCATTTATTTATGGATCCCATGAAAAATCATTAGGACTTGGCCAATTACAAAAACCTCTTCTTACTTTATTGGGTGCAATTCCTTTAATGATTGTTTTGAGTGAAAGAACTTCATTTTTTATACCTTATTTGGGAGACATTTCTGTAGGTTGGATGTATCCTGTGATCTTGATTCCAATAGGTTTTGTTGGAGCTGCTAATATGGTAAACATGCTTGCAGGTTTTAATGGATTGGAGGCAGGGATGGGAGTTATTTATCTGTTCTCTTTAGGAATGTATGCTTATGTTCGTCAAAGCTTTGTAGCCGCTTTGATAGCTTTTATTGCACTTTCTGCCGTTTTGACTTTTTGGTATTTTAACAAAATACCTGCAAAAATATTTCCTGGAGATTCATTAACTTACTTTTTAGGTGGAACTCTCGCAACTGTTGCAATTGTTGGAGGGTTAGAGTTTCCAGCATTGATAATTTCTATTCCTTTTTTAGTTGAGTTTTTATTAAAATGGAGAAGTAATTTTTCTGCAGATACATTCGGTATTTGGATTAATGGCAAAATACTTTCTAAATATGAAAAGGTTTATTCTATCATGCATTTATTTACTAGAACTGGAAATTTTACAGAAAAACAAATAACTAATTATGTTATAGCGATACAGATTTTCTTTTCAATAGTAATCTGGTTAATTTAATTTCAAATCTTGGTCTTGAATATATTCTAAATTATTGTTAAGTGCTAAGTATGCTTTTTGAAGTTCTGAACCTAAGTCTGCTGCATGCTCAAACTTGGAAACTAAGTTTAATTTTACTATGGTATAAATTATTTCTAGGGGAGTTTTACCTAATATTCTTTTTTGGAGGACATTATCAGGAGTACAGTAACCAACTTCGATTGCATTTTCTTCCCTGTTAACTTTTATTAAGAAGTAACCTTTAGGGTCGCTGGAAAAATCTTTAGGGGAGTACTTTGCTTTAACTTCTTCTAGATCTCCAGATACGTTGATATCTTCAAAATACCCTTCTATCTTTCCACCTTTCATACACAGTTCATCTGTTATCTGCTTTTTAAATAGAATGGTAACAGTTAGTTATTTAAAGCAATCAGAGACACAACTATTAATGGATTTCAAAAGGTTAGGGGATAAATCTAAGCCCCTTTTAGATAATATATTTAATTTCATTAAAACTCATTCTTCTAAATTAGCATATACATTAGTAGGCTTAATCATTATTTTTGCAACTTACGTAAGAACTCTAAATCTTCCTTTTTTGAAAGATGCAACCACAGGAAAATATGTTTCATTGGCATTGGACCCATTTTTATTCCAGAGATATGGCCAATATTTAGCAGATAATGGATCTTTTTTGATACCTGATGTTTTAAGGTCTGCACCTATCGGGGCAGATGTTCCTGCCAATTTAATGCTGATTCCTTCAGTTAATGTTTTTATCTTAAAAATTATTAATCTATTTGGGAGTGCAGCAACATTTGATTTTGTGCACGTTATCCATCCAGTTATATTCTTCTTTTTGTCCATGATAGTTTTCTTTTTACTTGTTAGAAGACTTTTTGATAATTGGACTGCAGTTCTTGCTACAGCATTCTTATCTTTCATTCCTTCATTTTTGTATAGAACTACTGCAGGTTTTTCAGATAAAGAACCTATGGGTGTTTTCTTTATGTTTTTGGCATTTTACTTTTTTGTTATTTCTTGGCAAGCTACAAATGTTAAGTCATCTATTATGTTAGGACTTTTGTCTGGACTATCCACTGTATTACTTTGGTTGACATGGGGAGGAGTTAAATTTGTTTTCTTGATTTTCGGATTGTATATATTAGTAGAATACTTTTTGGGCAAGATTGAAAAAACAGATGTAGTATCTTACTCTTCGTGGTTTTTATTCACATTCTTAGCATTGACAGTAGTATTAAGAGAAAGTGTTAAGGGATTTTTAACTTCCATCACTACAGGGATAGCAGTTTTTGCATTCGCAGTAATTCTCATTGATTGGTTTTTCTTTGAAAAAAACCTTTGGAAAATTGGAACAAAAATTAAAAATATTGTTTCAGATAAACTTCCAGTATCTGTTTTAGTTTCAATATTATCTTTGATTGTGGCAATACTTTCTATAATCCTATTTATGGGGCCTAGCGCCTTAGCAGACATTTTTAACAGTATTTTGAATGGTTTATTGAATCTTATGCAGGTTGGCCGTGTTGCCCTGACAGTTGCAGAGCAGAGACAGCCTTTTGTAGTTGATTGGATTGCAGAATTCGGAGCTTTATTCTTTTGGACTTTTTTCCTAGGCTCAATATTCTTATTTTATGAAATGCTTAAACCCCTTAAGAAAAAGAGGACAATTCCTACAATACTATACTCATTATTTTTATTTGCATTTGTTTTTAGTAGATATTCTTCCGGTTCATTAAAATTAAATGGTACTTCTCCAGTTGCGAAATTTTTGTACATAGGTTCTTTAGTTTCGTTTGTAGTTTTAATTGCTATATTTTACTTAGTTGCTTATTACAAAAAATTAAAAATTCTTGATAAAATATCTAAAATAGATAAGAAATATACTTTTGTTTTTGTTTGGTTCTTATTAATGACTGTTGCTGCAAGAAGTGCAGTTAGATTAGTGTTTATTTTTAGCCCAATTATTTCAATAATCTCTGCACATTTAATTTGTTCAATATTCAAAAAAGGAATGCTATTAAAGAAAAATTATATGAAAATCTTAGCAGTACTATTTGTAATATGTTTGTTAGTTTTGCCTGTTAGTGGGACATTATTAACCTTTTCAAAACAAACTTACGAAAGATCAAAGTTTACTGGTCCAAGTTACAATGTCCAATGGCAATATGGGATGGACTGGGTTAGAAATAACACTCCTGAAGATGCAATATTCGCTCATTGGTGGGATTATGGTTATTGGGTACAAACTGGCGGAGAGAGAGCTACAGTTACTGATGGTGGCCATAATGTTGGATACTGGGATTATCTTATGGGAAGACACGTTCTTACTGCTCAAAATGAAACAGAGGCTTTAGAATTCTTGAATATGCACAACACTACTCATCTGCTTATGATTAATGACGAGATTGGAAAGTATTCTGCTTATTCAAGTATTGGGTCCGACGAAAATTATGATCGTTTGGGTTGGATATCTACATTCCAATTAGATGTTTCTAAGTCAACAGAAAGAAGGGAAGACACATTATTATTTTATCAGGGAGGATTTATGCTGGATGAAGATTTAATCTGGGAAGGAAAAGTATATCCTAAACAATCTGCAGGAATTGGGGCATTTTTAGTTCCAGTAGTTATTAATGAAGCAGGTGGTTCAATTGCGCAACCTAGTGCAGTAGTAGTTTATGGTAGTCAACAGGTTCAAGTTCCAGTAAAATGTGTTTATGTTGAAGGCAAGGAAATTAATTTCCCCGGAGAAGGAATTGGCGGATGTTTGAAAATAATTCCTAGAATTAATGGGAACCAACAAGAGCCTTTGGGGGCATTAATTTATGTTAGCAAGAAAATTAAGAGGACCCTCTTTTCAGATTTGTTTATGTTTGATAAAGAAAGTGATTATTTCAAATTAGCTTATAATGATGAAGATTCTTCTCCTATGGCGATTTACCAAGGTCGTTTGATAGGCCCTTTAAAAATTTGGGAAATAACTTACCCTGAAAATTTAAAGAATAAGCCTGAATACATTCAAACATTCTTGCCCGAAGAATTAGCTTCTGTAACTGGTTAAATGGCCATAAGGAATATATTTAAACCCCTTTTTACTTGTGGATTATATGATTGTTATTGTACTTGGAACTAGGGCAGAACTGATAAAGACGTTTCCTGTAATGTTAGAACTACAAAAAAAGAAAATTTCTTACAAGTTCATACATACTGGACAGCATAGCTTAGGAGATTTATGCGATAAATTTGGTGTAAATAAACCTGATTTAATTTTGTCTAAAGAACCCAAAACTAGCACTAAGTTTTATACAAAGGTTCCCAAAGCAATATTTTGGAATTCTTGGATGGTTTTAAAATTATGGAAAACATTGTTGAAAATTAAAGATTTAGATTATATTATGTATCATGGAGATACTATGACTACTGCAGCAATTGCAATTGCTTCTTCCAGATTATTTAATCCATTTAAGAAATATAAAAATGTTCATTTAGAGGCAGGTTTGAGGAGTGGAAGTTTGATGGAACCTTTCCCCGAAGAGATTTCTCGGAGAATTGCAGATCGGTTTTCAGATATTTTGTTGGCTGTTTCAGATAGGTCAGAAAATAATTTGAAAAAGTCTAAATTGTCTGGAGAAATAATCAAAGTAGGTAATACTGTCGTGGATTCTATAGA
>Ga0233429_1002598_pt1 | contig 18449 bp, 13 predicted proteins | sample SI_118_April2016_3_FD_179879 | JGI IMG/M metagenome (GOLD analysis project Ga0233429, IMG submission 179879) | Seawater microbial communities from Saanich Inlet, British Columbia, Canada - SI_118_April2016_135_MG | ecosystem: Environmental > Aquatic > Marine > Inlet | place: Canada: British... | reverse complement strand
CAAATATGATGTTGAGGAATGTCAGCAACGCGGCATGACCTATGCGGCACCGCTGAAAGTGACCCTCCGTCTAGTTGTTTGGGACATTGACGAAGAAACTGATGCGCGCTCTGTTCGCGACATTAAAGAGCAGGTCGTCTATATGGGTGAAATGCCTTTGATGACCAATAACGGCACCTTCGTGGTCAATGGCACTGAGCGGGTTATTGTTTCTCAGATGCACCGGTCTCCTGGCGTATTCTTCGATCATGATAAAGGTAAGACCCACTCTTCCGGTAAATTCCTGTTTGCCGCCCGGGTTATTCCTTACCGTGGTTCTTGGCTTGATTTTGAATTTGATGCCAAAGATTTGGTTTATGTTCGTATCGATCGTCGTCGGAAATTGCCGGTTACAACAATGTTGCTGGGCCTCGACAATGCTGAGACGGCCAAGAAACGTGCGAAACTGGCAGCTGCCGGTAAATCACTTGATCCGCTTGAAGCTAAAGGCATGTCACCTGAGGAAGTTCTCAAATTCTTCTATGACACGGTTGATTATGTGCGCGCTAAAAAAGGTTGGCAGATTCCGCTTGAGGCAGATTCTCTCCGCGGCTTGAAACTTGACTATGATTTGCTTAATGCAAAATCCGGTCGGGTTGCCGTTGAAGCCGGCACAAAATTGACGCCACGAGTGCTACGTGACCTCGAGAAAAAAGGCATCACTGAGTATATCGCACCACATACCGATATTCTGGGACGCTTTGCCTCTGAAGACATCGTCGATATGAAAACCGGCTTGGTTTATCTCGAAGCAGGTGACGAAGTCACGGAGGAAATCTTGGAAGAGTTGGATGCGGCTAAAGTCGCAACGATCCCAACGCTTGCGATCGATCATATAAATGTTGGCCCGTATATCCGCAACACCTTGGCTGCTGATAAGAACTCCAATCGTGAAGAAGCTTTGATTGATATTTACCGGGTCATGCGCCCAGGTGAGCCACCGATCATTGAAACCGCGGATAGCTTGTTCCAAGGCTTGTTCTTTGATTCGGACCGCTACGATCTCTCTGCCGTTGGCCGGGTTAAAATGAACTCCCGTCTGGAGCAAGAAACCGATGACACAATGCGTGTCCTGCGCCGTGAAGACATCATGGAAGTTGTTAAGATCCTAGTTGATCTGAAAAATGGTAAAGGCGACATTGATGACATTGATCACTTAGGCAACCGCCGGGTTCGTTCAGTCGGTGAATTGATGGAAAACCAATATCGGATCGGTCTCCTCCGTATGGAGCGTGCCATCCGTGAGCGTATGAGCTCTGTGGATATTGATACTGTTATGCCACATGATTTGATCAATGCGAAGCCGGCTGCTGCCGCGGTTCGTGAGTTCTTTGGCTCTTCTCAGTTGAGCCAATTTATGGATCAAACCAATCCGCTTTCAGAAATTACGCATAAGCGTCGTTTGTCGGCTTTAGGACCGGGTGGTCTGACCCGTGAACGGGCTGGCTTTGAAGTGCGTGACGTGCATCCGACCCACTATGGTCGTATTTGCCCGATTGAAACGCCGGAAGGACCAAATATTGGTCTGATCAACAGCTTGGCTACTTATGCCCGCGTCAACCAATACGGCTTTATTGAAAGCCCGTATCGGAAAGTTAATAAAGCCAAAGTGAGCAGTGACGTTGTCTATCTCTCGGCGATGGATGAAGGCCGCTACACTATTGCCCAGGCGAATGAAGTCATCGATAAAGCTGGCAAGTTCGAGCACGATCTCATTACCTGTCGTCAGGCGGGTGAGGTCTTGATGGTACCGTCGGAAGAAGTTGATCTGATCGACGTATCACCAAAGCAGCTGGTTTCTGTTGCCGCAGCGCTTATTCCATTCCTCGAAAACGATGACGCTAACCGCGCATTGATGGGATCAAACATGCAGCGTCAAGCTGTGCCGCTGATCCGTGCTGAGGCCCCACTTGTGGGTACTGGTATGGAAGAGACGGTGGCGCGTGACTCAGGTGCTACGATTATTGTGAAGCGGGCCGGTACGGTCGATCAAATCGACGGTACGCGGATCGTCATCCATGCCGATGAGGATGCGGATGTTAAAAATGCGCCGGGTGTGGATATTTACACGCTGCAGAAGTTCCAACGTTCTAACCAAAACACCTGCATTAACCAACGTCCATTGGTTAAAGTCGGTGATCATGTTGTGCCGGGAGATATTATCGCTGACGGACCTTCAACGGAAATTGGTGAATTGGCGCTGGGTCGTAACGTCCTCGTCGCCTTTATGCCATGGAACGGCTACAACTTTGAGGATTCGATCCTAATTTCTGAGCGTATCGTTCGCGAAGACGTCTTCACCTCCATTCACATCGAAGAGTTCGAAGTGATGGCCCGTGATACCAAGCTTGGTCAAGAAGAGATCACGCGCGATATTCCAAACGTCGGTGAAGAAGCGCTTAAGAATATGGATGAGGCGGGCATTGTTTATATCGGTGCCGAAGTTCAGCCGAATGATATTCTCGTTGGTAAGGTGACGCCAAAGGGTGAAAGCCCAATGACGCCGGAAGAAAAACTTCTCCGTGCGATCTTTGGTGAAAAAGCTTCTGACGTTCGTGATACGTCGCTTCGTCTGCCGCCAGGTGTTGCTGGTACAGTCGTCGAAGTACGTGTCTTCTCACGCCGCGGCGTTGATAAAGATGAACGTGCCTTGGCTATCGAACGCTCGGAAATCGAACGTCTTGCTAAAGACAGAGATGACGAGATCGCGATTTTGGAACGTAGTTTCCACAGCCGTATTCGTGAACGCCTGTTGAACAAAAAAATCGTCAGTGGTCCAAAAGGTCTCACCGTCGGCACGAAAGTTACCGAAGAAGTTCTCGAGAAGCTTACAGCCGGTCAAATGCTGCAAATCGTTATATCTGTTGATAAAACGATGAGTGAGATTGAAAATCTGAAAAAGCAACTCGAAGCGGGCGTAGGAGAATTCCAAAGCCGCTTCGAAGACAAGGTCGATAAACTCGAGCGCGGCGATGAATTGCCTCCAGGAGTTATGAAACTGGTTAAAGTCTTTGTTGCTGTTAAGCGTAAGCTTCAGCCCGGCGACAAAATGGCCGGTCGTCACGGCAACAAAGGTGTGATTTCTCGCATCATGCCGATTGAAGACATGCCAACTCTCGAAGATGGTACAGCTGTTGATATTGTGCTGAACCCATTGGGTGTGCCGTCACGGATGAATGTCGGGCAGATCTTGGAAACTCATCTAGGTTGGGCTTGTTCCGGACTTGGTCGCCAGGTTGGTGATGCGCTTGAAGCCATGAACCATGGCACAGGCTCTATGAATGAGTTACGTGATACGCTTAAATTTGCCTATGGCGATGATACCTATAAGGCTGACATTGTTAATATGGAGGACGATGCAATCATCGAGCTTTCCAAAAATGTCACCAATGGTGTGCCGATTGCGACGCCGGTATTTGATGGTGCGCATGAAGACGATATCACGGATGCCTTGGAGCGGGCTGGGGTCAGTACCTCTGGTCAGGTCAAGTTATTCGACGGACGGACAGGTGAATATTTCGATCGTGAAGTGACGGTGGGTTACATTTATATCTTGAAGCTCCATCACTTGGTCGATGATAAAATCCATGCCCGTTCAATTGGACCATACTCTCTTGTCACGCAGCAGCCGCTGGGTGGTAAGGCACAATTCGGTGGTCAGCGATTTGGTGAGATGGAGGTTTGGGCGCTTGAAGCTTATGGCGCTGCCTACACCTTGCAGGAAATGCTGACTGTAAAATCGGACGATGTTTCAGGTAGAACGAAAGTCTACGAAGCCGTTGTCCGGGGTGACGACTCGTTTGAAGCTGGTATTCCAGAAAGCTTCAACGTGTTGGTCAAGGAACTGCATTCACTCGGCTTAAATGTCGAACTGAAACAGCGCAGCTTCTAAGTCACTCTAGATAACAACGGTTTTTAAGGAGAATATCTATGAACGAGTTAATGCGGATTTTTGAACCAGCTCAAGGAACTCAACGCTTCGATCAAATCATGATCAGCATTGCGAGCCCTGAGCGTATTCGCTCTTGGTCCTTTGGTGAAATTAAGAAGCCAGAAACCATTAACTATCGGACCTTCAAACCAGAACGGGACGGTCTTTTCTGCGCCCGTATCTTTGGTCCTATCAAAGATTACGAATGCTTGTGCGGTAAATACAAACGCATGAAATATAAAGGCATCGTTTGCGAAAAATGCGGTGTCGAGGTTACGCTGACCAAAGTACGTCGTGACCGGATGGGCCATATTGAGCTTGCTGCTCCTGCCGCTCATATCTGGTTTATGAAGTCGCTGCCGTCACGTACCGGCTTAATGCTTGATATGACATTGAAAGATTTGGAGCGCGTGCTCTATTTTGAAAACTATGTTGTCTCGGAACCGGGGCTGACGCCTTTGGTTGAAAAGCAATTGTTGACCGAAGAAGAATATCAAGACGCTGTTGATGAGTATGGCGTAGATGCTTTCCAAGCCGGTATCGGTGCGGAAGTTATCCGTGACATGCTCAAGGAAATTGATCTTGAGGATCAACTGGAAACTTTGAAGGTTGAGTTGAAAGAAACCAACTCTGAAGCCAAGCGCAAGAAATTCGTCAAACGCCTCAAGCTGGTTGAAGCTTTCATCAGTTCCGGCGCGCGTCCTGAATGGATGATCTTAGAAGTCGTGCCGGTTATTCCACCGGAACTGCGCCCGTTGGTGCCGTTGGATGGTGGTCGTTTCGCGACCTCTGATCTGAACGATCTTTATCGCCGAGTAATCAACCGGAACAACCGTCTCAAGCGTCTGATCGAATTGCGGGCGCCTGAAATTATTGTCCGGAACGAGAAGCGTATGCTGCAGGAATCTGTTGATGCGTTGTTCGATAACGGTCGTCGCGGTCGGGCCATCACGGGTGCCAATAAGCGTCCGTTAAAATCGCTTTCCGATATGCTCAAAGGTAAGCAAGGCCGTTTCCGCCAGAACTTGCTGGGTAAGCGGGTTGACTATTCGGGTCGTTCGGTGATCGTGGTGGGACCGGAGTTGATGCTCCATCAATGCGGTCTGCCGAAGAAAATGGCGCTCGAGTTGTTTAAGCCATTCGTCTATTCGAGGCTCGAGAAATATGCCATGGCGACGACGATTAAAGCTGCCAAGCGTATGGTCGAGAAGGAACGTCCTGAAGTTTGGGATATCCTTGAAGAAGTGATCCGTGAGCATCCGGTCATGTTGAACCGGGCACCAACACTTCACCGCTTGGGCATCCAGGCGTTCGAGCCTGTCCTAATCGAAGGTAAAGCCATTCAGCTTCACCCACTGGTCTGTACTGCCTTTAATGCCGACTTTGACGGCGACCAAATGGCGGTTCACGTGCCGTTGTCGCTTGAAGCTCAACTTGAAGCACGCGTGCTGATGATGTCGACCAATAACATCCTCAGCCCGGCCAATGGTAAGCCGATCATCGTGCCATCTCAGGATATCGTGCTGGGTCTTTATTACATGACCATGGAGCGCGAAGGTGAGAAGGGCGAGGGCATGATCCTCGTCGACGACGAAGAGATTCAACATGCATTGAATGAAGGCGCGGTTAGTCTCCACGCTAAAATCACCACACGCTATGAGACAGTTGATGAGGACGGAAAACCGATTACCCGCCGGGTTGAATCAACGCCTGGCCGGATGTTGTTGGCAGAACTTCTGCCGCGTCATCCAAAAGTGCCGTTTGAATTGGTCAACCGTTTGCTGACCAAGAAAGATGTCTCCTTTGTGATTGATGAGGTTTATCGCCATTGTGGTCAGAAAGAGACGGTTATCTTTGCCGATCGGATCATGGGGCTTGGTTTCAAGAATGCCTGTGAATCCGGTATCTCCTTCGGTAAAGATGATCTGATCATTCCAGATGCGAAGAAGAAACTCGTTGATGATACCGAGCAGCTCGTTGAATCTTATGAGCGTCAATATCTCGATGGTCTGATTACCCAAGGTGAGAAGTACAACAAAGCGGTTGATGCTTGGTCACGTTGTACCGATTTGGTCGCTGATGAGATGATGGCAGAAATTCAAAAAATCGAAACCGGCAAGCCTGTGAACTCAGTTTACATGATGGCCGATTCCGGTGCGCGTGGTTCTGCTGCTCAAATGAAACAACTTGCAGGAATGCGGGGCTTAATGGCCAAGCCGTCCGGTGAAATTATTGAGACGCCAATTATCTCGAACTTTAAAGAAGGCCTGTCGGTGCTTGAGTATTTCAACTCAACCCACGGTGCGCGTAAAGGTCTGGCTGATACGGCTCTTAAAACGGCGAACTCTGGTTATCTTACCCGTCGTCTCGTTGACGTTGCGCAAGATTGCATCATTAATGAGCGCGATTGTGGCACCAAAGACAGCATTACGGTTAATGCGGTGATCGAAGGTGGCGATGTTATCGTGACCTTGGGTGATCGTATACTGGGCCGGACCGTTGCCGAGGATGTCATTGATCCGGAAAGCGGCGATGTTATGATCAAGCGTAATACGCTGCTTGATGAGGTCGCTTGTGAACAGCTCGATAAAGCTGAAATTGAGTTTGTTCGTATTCGCTCGGTTCTTACTTGTGAAACCAAATCCGGTGTTTGTGGCACCTGTTACGGTCGTGATTTGGCTCGTGGCACACCTGTCAATATGGGTGAGGCTGTCGGCGTCATTGCGGCGCAATCAATTGGCGAGCCAGGTACTCAGCTCACCATGCGGACCTTCCACATTGGTGGTGCGGCCCAGCGGGGTGCTGAACAATCCGCGATTGAAGCCAATGTTGATGCCAAAGTTAAATTGGTCAACTGCCAAGTCGTTAAAAACAGTTCCAAGGTAAACATCGTGATGACACGTAATGCCGAGGTCCTGTTGATTGACGCCAAGGACCGGGAACGTGCGCGTCACCGTATTCCATATGGTGCAAAACTGTTGACCAAAGATAAGGCAAAGGTTGAACGCGGTGCGAAACTCGCTGAATGGGATCCTTACACCCTTCCGATCATTACCGAGAAGGAAGGTGTTGCCAATTACGTTGACCTTGAAGAGGGTGTCACCATGCGTGAAGTTGTCGATGATGCGACCGGTATTTCAAGCCGCGTTGTGATCGATTGGAAGCAACAGCCAAAAGCCGCTGATCTTCGTCCTCGGATCACGCTACGTGATGACAAAGGTGAAATCGTCATGCTTGGCAATGGTCTTGAAGCACGTAGCTATATGTCGGTGGATGCCATTCTCTCTGTTGAGAACGGTCAGAAAGTGAACGCCGGTGACGTATTGGCGCGTATTCCTCGTGAAGGCTCGAAAACGCGTGACATTACCGGTGGCCTACCGCGAGTTGCCGAACTCTTTGAAGCGCGTATTCCGAAAGACCATGCGATTATCAGTGAGAACGAAGGTCGCATCGAATTCGGTAAGGATTACAAAAACAAGCGACGCATTGTTGTTGTGCCTGACGATAAAGAGCTCGAGCCAATGGAATACATGATTCCAAAAGGCAAACACATCTCCGTTCAAGAAGGTGATTATGTGGAGCGGGGCGATTCCTTGATGGATGGTAATCCCGTGCCGCACGATATCTTGAAAGTGATGGGTATTGAGGCTTTGGCCAACTATCTGATTGACGAAATTCAAGATGTGTATCGTCTGCAAGGTGTGCGGATTGATGATAAGCACATTGAGGTTATTGCTCGTCAGATGTTGCAGAAAATTGAGGTCAGCGATGGTGGCGATACCACTTACCTAGTTGGCGAGCTTATTGATCGGATCGAGTTTGAAACCGAGAACGAGCGCGTTAAGGCAACTAAAGGTAAACTCGCAACGGGTAGTACCGTGTTGCAAGGCATCACCAAAGCCAGCTTGCAGACATCGTCCTTTATCTCAGCAGCGTCTTTCCAAGAAACCACACGGGTGCTGACCGAGGCGGCTGTCTCCGGTAAGCGTGATAACCTAATCGGTCTTAAGGAAAACGTGATCGTTGGTCGTTTGATCCCGGCTGGTACTGGTTCTGTCATGAGCAACTTCCGTCAAGTGGCGGCAGATCGTGATAAGGCACTGGGTGGTGATGAGGAAGAGATTGCAGCAATTGAAGATGCAAGCGCTTCCGAAGCACCTGCCGAAGAAGTGGTCGCTGAAGCCGGCGAATAAACTTCTTACATAATTATAAGTCTCGAAAAGCCCTGTTGGAGAGATCCAACGGGGCTTTTTTTAATTGTGGATGATCACGCCAGCAATCCAGCCTTGAAAGAGGAATAGTCGGCAAAAGTTTTATTTACCAACCCTCGCCCTGGCTGCCTCAGGCGTCTCCATATTTTCAGTGACGTCGAAGCCGGCTTGCCGGTCATAGGGCCAGATAGCGTCTTTCATCTCTGCAGTCGGCAGCATATCTGTCGTATAAAGCGCGACCTTATGCTTGGGTGGCTTTTTCTTTGTCGGATTAATCTCGCGATCACTGGTGCTTTTTGCTGGGATGATCTTGCCCTCATCAACCTCGAGATCGAACCACCATTTTTTGACCGGGTTCTGGTCGCCAAATTTCAATTTGTCATCGAGCCAGATCAGGGCACGGCGTGACCAGGGCAGATTGATCGCCGCCCAACGCGCAATGCGGTGGGTGAGCAGACTGCCTTTATTCCACGGGCAGACCACCAGACAGCGCCCGCAGCCATGGCCTTTGGTATTGGTGACGCGGTAACTCGTGCAATTGGCGACGTCCTGTTTCCAGGTCTCATAGCCGTTATACATAACTTTTGGCCCGTAAGGGATTGCCCCGACGGGACATTCACGGGCGCATTTCTGGCATTTCTCACAAAAATCCTGCAGCCCGAAATCGATTGGCTTGTCGGGGGCGAGATCCATATCTGTCGTGATGACCGCACATTTAAAACGGGGCCCTAAAAACGGGTTAAGCACAAGCTCACCGATGCGGCTCATCTCACCCAGCCCAGCGGCTAAAACCAATGGCACCTGCAAGACGTCGCTGTCGACCGATGAGTGAGAGCGCGCCGAGTAACCAAGATTGCGGATATAGGTTGAGACGATGTTGCAGATCTCGACGCCTCGCATATAAGAGAACATCGGGCTCGGGTTCCAGTCATCACCCACTGTGCCTTCCGAGTTGCCATAGCCGTGGTCGATCAGGATAACAATGGCGTTCTTGTGATAAGGTTCAATCGGCTCGCCGTCTTTGTCGTGGGAATACCAGACATAAGGTTTGGCTTCACAGATGCCGGCCTGATCAGCGCCTAAGAAATAGCACAGCGATTTAATGTTATCGGCACGGGTCTGCAAATCATCCGAAATTGGAGCCTTGTCGGGGTTTGCGTCACCGTCCTGCTTTTTTGACAGATAGAGCAGGGTATCGCGAAAAGCACCGATCAACGGGGCCGGGCGCATATTACCGGAGCCTCTGGCACCGCCTGACCTTTCCCGCCGTTTTTTCTGGCGTTCACCAAAATCACCCAGCCGAGCCCGTTCAAACCCATCGGCACGCTTGGGTACGCGCTTCACCTCATCATCTATAATAAGTGTCGTCGGCTCTTCCACCCGCTTGATCTTCTCCAGCGGATAAGGCCCCAAATGCATCGGCCGTTTGGATTTGTCTAGTAAGCTCACACCATTTCTCCCTGATTGGAATATCTCAACAGAAAAACCTTTAGGGTGAAAGAGGAGAGATCAGATGAGTTCCATAATGTGGAGCATCGTGGGAAATGTATATGGAGGCTGTCACTGAGATTATTGCCGCCAACCAAATCCTAGATTCTCCCATCGATTCGCCAACTTATCCACAAGCAGGCTAGATTTAGAGGAGAATCGGAGAATAGTGACCATATTTGGATGTCTGATCTCCGCTAAACTGCTGAAAATGCATGGAAAATCGATTATTCTCTCTAAATTCATCCCAGCCATGCAGAAATGCAGCAAAAAACCTCATTTCTTCGCTTGACGGGGGTGCCAACCGGCCCTATATTCCGCGTCTTCCCAGGGATTGCTGGTGGTAGGTGTTCCGCCTAGACGCAGATTATCCCAAAGAAAAAAGAAACATATTGCCCGATACCCCCCACGTTTTGGGGACTTTTATGGGCCTTTGATAGTAGTCCGCTGAGAGCAACAGGCACATAGCTCTTGAGCGGGTTTTGTGCACGTCGCATTGGCGGCGTGCTGTTTGTTAATTTTGAGGAGTTGAAGAGGCTCATGCCGACAATCAACCAATTAATTCGTAAGCCGCGTAAAGCGCCGATCAAACGGAATAAAGTTCCAGCAATGGAAGCATGCCCGCAAAAGCGTGGCGTTTGCACCCGAGTTTACACAACAACGCCAAAGAAGCCGAACTCAGCTTTGCGGAAAGTTGCACGTGTTCGTCTCACCAACGGATTTGAGGTTACCTCATATATTCCGGGTGAAGGCCATAACCTGCAAGAGCACAGCGTGGTTTTGATCCGCGGTGGTCGTGTAAAGGATTTGCCGGGCGTTCGTTATCATATCATTCGTGGCGTTTTGGATACGCAGGGCGTCGAAGATCGTCGCCAGCGTCGTTCCAAATACGGCGCAAAACGGCCGAAGTAAGGGAATAGTTGGATGTCACGTCGTCACGCCGCAGAAAAACGTAAAGTATTACCGGATCCCAAATATGGTGATCTGGTTATTACGCGCCTCATGAACCGTCTCATGCTTGATGGAAAAAAATCCGTCGCTGAGAAGATTGTTTATGGCGCATTTGATGATATGGAAAAGAAGGGCGGTTCTGACCCTGTTGCCATGTTCCACGAAGCTTTGACCAATATTAAGCCTCAAGTTGAAGTGCGCTCCCGCCGGGTTGGTGGTGCGACGTATCAGGTTCCTGTTGAAGTGCGTAATGATCGGGCACAAGCCTTGGCACTGCGTTGGATCATTGATCTATCTCGCAAGCGCTCTGAAAACACCATGATGGAGCGTCTCTCTGGTGAGCTTATGGATGCTGCTAATAATCGTGGCGCCGCTGTAAAGAAACGCGAAGACACCCACAAGATGGCCGAAGCTAATAAAGCCTTTGCCCATTATCGCTGGTAGTCCCGGGAAAGAAGAAGAACAATGGCACGCATACATCCTCTCAGTAGTTATCGCAATATCGGCATCATGGCCCATATTGATGCGGGTAAAACAACCACGACGGAACGCATTCTTTATTACACCGGTAAGTCTTATAAAATAGGTGAAGTGCATGATGGTAACGCCACCATGGACTGGATGGAGCAGGAACAAGAGCGCGGCATTACGATTACGTCTGCTGCGACGACCTGCGAATGGAATGACCACCTTATTAACATCATTGATACTCCCGGCCACGTCGACTTCACGATTGAAGTTGAGCGGTCGTTGCGCGTACTCGATGGTGCGGTAGCGGTTTTCGATAGTGTTGCTGGCGTGGAGCCTCAGTCTGAGACTGTTTGGCGTCAAGCTGATAAATACGAAGTGCCCCGTATCTGCTTTATCAACAAAATGGATCGTACCGGTGCTGATTTTTACCGTTGTGTTGAAATGATCATTGATCGTTTGGGCGCTGTCCCATGTGTGACACAACTGCCAATCGGCTCCGAAGCTGAATTTCAAGGCGTTGTTGATCTGGTTAAGATGCAAGCCGTCACCTGGAAAGACGAAGATCTTGGTGCTGAGTTTGTCTATTCAGACATTCCCGCTGACATGGCTGACCAAGCTGCTGAGTGGCGCGTAAAGCTGGTTGAGCTTGCCGTTGAGCAAGACGACGATGCGATGGAAGCCTATCTCGAAGGCACCGAGCCAGACGAAGAAACTCTCAAAAAATGCATTCGTAAAGGTACCATTGGGGCTGACTTTGTGCCCGTTCTGAACGGCACGGCCTTTAAAAATAAAGGTGTTCAGCCGTTACTCGATTCTGTTGTTGATTTTTTGCCAAGCCCCCTCGAAGTTGAGGCTATTAAGGGTGTTAGCATGGACGGCGAAACCGAAATTGAGCGCATCAGTTCTGATGATGAGCCTTTCTCGGCGCTTGCCTTTAAGATCATGAACGACCCCTTTGTTGGCTCACTAACCTTCGTTCGGATTTATTCCGGTGTTCTTGAAGCTGGCTCGTATCTGCAAAACACCGTTAAAGATAAACGTGAGCGCGTCGGCCGTATGCTGATGATGCACTCCAATTCACGTGAAGATATTAAAGAAGCACGCGCCGGCGACATTATTGCGCTAGCCGGTTTGAAAGACACCACAACCGGTGACACGCTCACCGCAACAGATAACCAAGTTATCCTTGAGCGCATGGAATTCCCAGAGCCAGTGATTGAAATCGCTGTTGAGCCAAAGACCAAAGTCGACCAAGAAAAGATGGGGCAGGCGCTGGCTCGTTTGGCCGCTGAGGATCCTTCTTTCCGTGTTGCCAGTGATGAAGAAAGTGGCCAGACCATTATTAAAGGAATGGGCGAACTTCACCTGGATATCATTGTTGATCGCATGAAGCGTGAATTTCAAGTTGAAGCTAATATTGGCGCGCCGCAGGTTGCGTACCGCGAAACTATTAGATCTGAAATTGATGTTGATTACACCCACAAGAAACAATCTGGTGGTTCCGGTCAATTTGCGCGGATTAAAGTTACCTTTTCACCGCTACCTCCTGGATCTGGTTATGAATTTTCCAGTAAGGTTGTGGGCGGTAATGTTCCGAAAGAATTTATCCCAGGTGTGGAGAAGGGCTTTAAGAGTTCCCTCGAGACAGGACCTCTTGCAGGTTTCCCGGTTACCGATCTCAAGATCAATCTTTATGATGGCGCATCTCACGATGTTGACTCCTCCGTCATGGCTTTTGAAATCGCTGCCCGTGCGGCTTTCCGCGAAGGCGTGATGAAAGCGAAGCCGTGCTTGTTGGAACCGATCATGAAGGTTGAGGTTGTAACCCCCGAAGATTATATGGGTGACATTATTGGTGATTTGAATTCCCGCCGGGGTGCTGTTGGATCGATGGATCAGCGCGGTAATGCGCGGGTTATCTCCTGCATGGTGCCATTGGCGAATATGTTTGGTTATGTGAACACTCTGCGGTCGATGTCGCAGGGCCGGGCACAATTCTCCATGCATTTTGATCATTATGCTGAATTGCCAGCTGCGGTTTCTGAGGAAGTTCGGGAACGTCTCGCTGGTTAAGGCTAGTTTGTAATTTTAATTTTTGAATAAGTCCAATACGTCGGAGTAGAAGATATGTCGAAGGAAAAATTTGAGCGGACCAAACCGCATTGTAACGTTGGCACAATTGGTCACGTTGACCATGGTAAAACGACGCTGACCGCAGCGATCACAAAAGTTCTGGCAGAAAGCGGTGGCGCTGAGTTCACTGGTTATGCTGATATTGATAAGGCGCCCGAAGAGCGGGAACGCGGTATCACGATTTCAACGGCGCACGTTGAGTATGAGACGGAAGCCCGTCACTATGCGCACGTCGATTGCCCGGGCCACGCTGACTATGTGAAGAACATGATCACGGGTGCGGCGCAGATGGATGGTGGCATTTTGGTTGTGAACGCAGCTGACGGCCCGATGCCTCAGACCCGCGAGCACATCTTGTTGGCCCGCCAAGTTGGTGTTCCTGCCTTGGTTGTTTACTTGAACAAAGTCGATCAGGTTGATGATGAAGAGCTTTTGGAACTGGTTGAGATGGAAGTGCGCGAACTTCTCTCATCGTACGATTTCCCAGGCGACGATATTCCGATTGTAACGGGTTCTGCTTTGGCAGCCTTGGAAGACCGGGATGACAACATCGGTAAAGAATCTATCCTCAAGCTGATGGAAGCTGTTGATACTTACATTCCACAGCCGGACCGTCCTATTGATCAGCCCTTCTTGATGCCGATTGAGGATGTGTTCTCAATTTCTGGCCGGGGTACGGTTGTCACAGGCCGGGTTGAAAGCGGCGTCATCAATGTCGGTGATGAAGTTGAAATCATTGGCATCAAAGATACGCAAACAACGACTTGTACCGGTGTTGAGATGTTCCGCAAACTTCTTGATCGTGGTGAAGCGGGTGATAACGTTGGCGTATTGCTGCGTGGCACCAAGCGCGAGGAAGTTGAGCGTGGCCAAGTTGTGGCAGCGCCTGGTTCGATCACACCGCATAAGAAGTTTACTTGTGAAGCTTATATCCTGACGAAGGAAGAGGGCGGTCGTCATACACCGTTCTTTGCCAATTATCGTCCACAGTTTTACTTCCGGACAACAGACGTGACGGGCATGGTTGAATTGCCAGCAGGCACCGAGATGGTGATGCCGGGCGACAATATCACGATGACCGTTGATTTGATTACACCGATTGCGATGGATCAAGGCTTGCGCTTTGCTATTCGTGAAGGCGGACGTACTGTCGGCGCCGGTGTGGTTGCAGACATTATTGAATAAGACATTAGGGGTATAGCTCAGTTGGTAGAGCGGCGGTCTCCAAAACCGCAGGTCGCGGGTTCGAACCCTGCTGCCCCTGCCAAAAACGGGTTCTATACCAAGTAATACGGCAACAAGAGAAACGGAATAAATAACAAGAATGGCTAAAACAAGTCCATTTCAGTTTTTTCAGCAAGTCCGCCAGGAAACCTCAAAGGTTACTTGGCCTACCCGCAAGGAAACCATGATCTCCACCGGTATGGTGTTTGTTATGGTCATCATTGCGGCGTTGTTTTTCTTCGCTGTCGACCAAGTCTTGTCGGCGGGTGTGAAGCTCGTCTTTGGTTTGGGGGGCTAAGAACATGGCTCATCGCTGGTATGTTATCCATGTCTATTCCGGTTTCGAGCGCAAAGTTGCGGATTCGATTGAGGAGCAGGCATTGCAATCTCATCTTTCTGATGAGATCGAGAAAGTTCTGGTGCCGATGGAAGAAGTTGTCGAAATGCGCCGCGGCGAAAAAGTTAGCGCCGAGCGTAAATTCTTCCCAGGCTACGTTTTGGTTAATATGGATATGTCCGATCAAAGCTGGCATTTGGTGATGAATACACCGAAGGTTACTGGCTTTTTGGGCTCCCGCGGTCGGCCGACGCCGATCAGTGAAGCTGAGGCCAATCGGATTATTCATCAAGTTGAAGAAGGTATTGAGCGTCCGAAACCATCAATCACGTTTGACATTGGGGAGCAAGTTCGTGTAAGTGACGGCCCCTTTGCTTCTTTCAATGGTATGGTTGAAGACGTGGATGAGGAAAAAGCTCGTCTCAAAGTATCGGTATCGATCTTTGGTCGATCAACGCCTGTCGAGTTGGAATACTCCCAGGTCGAGAAGCTATAGGAATTAGCGACACTTTATATATGTCGCACTAACCGTGCGGGAGGCTCGCCATAGCCGCACCGCGCAACCCAGTTGGTCTCTCATTATATATGAGCGCCAATAAACTTTAAGAACTGAGGTATGACATGGCAAAAAAGATTGATAGCTACATTAAGCTTCATATCCCTGCGGGTCAGGCCAATCCGTCCCCACCTGTGGGTCCGGCACTAGGTCAGGCTGGTTTGAATATTATGGAGTTTTGCAAAGCGTTTAACGCGGCAACCCAAAGCTTGGAACAAGGTATGCCTGTTCCGGTGAAAATTACGGTATTTACCGATAAGACTTTCACGTTTGAATCCAAATCAGCGCCGGCAAGCTACTATATTAAGAAAGCGGCTCGTTTGGGCAAGGGGTCACAAACTCCAGGTTTGGAAGCAGTTGGTTCTGTAACCATGGATCAGCTCCGTGAAATTGCTGAGCATAAAAAAGAAGACTTAAACGCCAATGACGTTGATGCGGCTTGCAAAATTTTGGCAGGCTCCGCTCGCTCAATGGGCATCACCGTGGAGGGTCAATAAGATGGCTAAAAGCGGAAAAAGACTAAATTCAGCCTATGAAAGCTTTGATCGCCTCGCTGATCATGGCGTTTCTGATGCGGTTAAAATCCTTTTGGATTCCAAGACAACCAAGTTCGATGAAACCGTTGAAGTTGCGATTAACTTAGGTGTTGATCCACGCCACGCTGATCAAATGGTCCGCGGTGTGGTGTCGTTACCAAATGGTACAGGTAAAACTGTAACCGTTGCGGTATTTGCCAAAGAGGATAAAGCCGAAGAAGCAAAAGCTGCTGGCGCTGAGTATGTTGGCGCTGAGGAATTGGCTGAGCAAATTCAAAAAGGCGAAATCGAATTTGATCGCTGCATTGCAACGCCTGATATGATGGCTGTTGTCGGTCGGCTTGGTAAAGTTTTGGGCCCCAAAGGCCTGATGCCAAACCCCAAGCTTGGCACGGTTACGCCCAATGTCGGCGACGCTGTTAAGTCTGTCAAAGGCGGCGAGATTGAATTCCGCGTCGAGAAAGCCGGCATCATTCATGCAGGCATTGGCAAAACCAGTTTTTCTCAGGAAGCTTTGGTTGAAAACGTCAACGCCTTTATGGGCGCGATCGTTAAAGCCAAGCCAAGCGGGTCTAAAGGCACTTATGTGAAAAAAGCCACGCTGACCTCAACCATGGGGCCTGGCGTGAGATTAGATACCTCAAATCTTTCTGGTTAAAGAAAGCTCTGAGAATTAAGGGTTTTTGCTTTTCTTAATGAAGAGCAAAATAGGAGAGGGGAGTTTTTGAACCTCTCCGACCTGTCCGAGACTGCAGGTGTTGCTGATTAAAGCGACATAATAAGAGTTAGCCTGCATAGATGGTGAAGAGACATTTTTCCGATCAATTTTTTGATCGAGGGTGGCTCAAACTGACGACTTGGATAGGGCGAACCGGTTTTTGAAGCCAGGATTTATTTTGGTCTTCAAGAACTAAACGTAACCGCAGAATGACAAGAGGAAACTCTTGGATTTTTGTAAACACGGAGACGATTCGTGGACCGTACTCAAAAAGAAGAGCAGGTCGCATCGCTTAAGCAGACGTTCGAAGATTCGGAGATCGTCGTTGTTACCCACTATATCGGGATGACAATGCCGGAAATGACCGACCTTCGAAGCCGTATGCGTGAAGCGGGCGCCAGTTTTAAGGTCACTAAGAATCGCCTTACGCGTCTCGCCCTGCAAGATACTGATTTTGAATCTTTGACAGATTTGATGACGGGCCCAACTGCCCTTGCTTATTCCGCCGATCCGGTGGCAGCCGCAAAGACAGCCGTCAACTACGCCAAAGATAATGAGAAATTGGTCATCTTGGGTGGTGTCTTCAACGGCCAAGAGTTGGATGTTGATGGTGTCAAAAGCTTAGCCAAACTACCGTCCATGGACGAGTTGCGTGGCAAGCTTGTTGGCATGATCAGTACTCCTGCAACCCGGATCGCTGGTGTGCTTCAAGCACCTGCCGGTCAGGTGGCTCGTGTGATTGGCGCCTACGGAGCGAAAGGCGACGAGGCTGCTTAGCGGCTTTTGTTATTAACAGTTTGAGCCTAAGGAGATTTAATTATGGCTGACATTGAAAAAATTGCTGAAGACTTATCAGCTTTGACCGTTATTGAAGCGGCTGAGTTGAGCACATTACTAGAAGAAAAATGGGGCGTTTCTGCCGCTGCACCTGTTGCAGTTGCTGCTGGCCCTGCTGGCGATGCAGGCGGCGCAGCTGCTGAAGAGAAAGACGCATTTGAAGTCGTTCTCGCATCTATTGGCGAAAAGAAAATTAACGTGATTAAAGAAGTTCGTGCAATCACTGGTCTTGGCTTAAAAGAAGCTAAAGATCTGGTCGAATCTGCACCAGCTAACGTTAAAGAAGACGCGACGAAAGAAGAAGCTGCTGAAATCAAGGTTAAACTTGAAGAAGCCGGCGCTACCGTCGAAATTAAGTAAAGTTACTTGATGTTGGGCAGCTGATTTTTAAATCGGCTGCCCGATGTCAGACTAAAATATAGAATATCACATCTGCCACGGATGGGTCGGCCACGACCGAGATAGTGGATGTGCAGTTCCGGCATGATGCGCTCAATAACAGAGTGACCATGCCTTTTCGTTTCTCTGCTGGATTGTCCGGCGGAGGCGATGTCCGGATCTTTAACCAATGTGGCTGTTGGGAAAAGTTCAGGGCGTAGTGTTTTTATAGCTACGAGGGCTGCAATGACTGATCGCTCATTTACTGGTCGTAAACGTGTTCGCAAATCCTATGGACGTATTCCTACGGTTGCACCAATGCCGAACCTTATCGAGGTTCAAAAAAATTCATATGAAACATTCCTGCAACGCGAAGTTGCCAAGGACGACCGCACCGATACAGGTCTCCAGGAAGTTTTCAAATCCGTCTTCCCAATCCGGGATTTCTCGGAACGTGGAACGCTTGAGTTCGTTGATTACGAATTCGAAGATCCCAAATATGATGTTGAGGAATGTCAGCAACGCGGCATGACCTATGCGGCACCGCTGAAAGTGACCCTCCGTCTAGTTGTTTGGGACATTGACGAAGAAACTGATGCGCGCTCTGTTCGCGACATTAAGAGCAGGTCGTCTATATGG
>Ga0233429_1002597_pt1 | contig 18454 bp, 20 predicted proteins | sample SI_118_April2016_3_FD_179879 | JGI IMG/M metagenome (GOLD analysis project Ga0233429, IMG submission 179879) | Seawater microbial communities from Saanich Inlet, British Columbia, Canada - SI_118_April2016_135_MG | ecosystem: Environmental > Aquatic > Marine > Inlet | place: Canada: British... | reverse complement strand
GGGAAATGTACGGTCATGAACCCGGCACTCCCAATTGCATGGTGATCATTGATTCCTCTGCCAGCATGGTGGAACCGGGAAAAGAGGTGTCCCACGCAGTACTGGGCGCTGCCTGTGCAGTAGATGCCTATTTGCGCAAAGGAGCAAGCGTGGCGGTCTATAATTTCAGTGACGCTGATGCCGGAGACGAGTTGATACTGCACTATTCGCGGGATAAGAAAAAAATCTATCATGGGCTCTGCCGCTATTTCGGTGGGGGTACCCATTTGCATTTGGAACGAATTCGGGGCTTCCAATCAAAACGGCTTCCTGATATTTTCATGATCACCGATATGCAGATTACCAATCTTGAAAACCTGGTCCAGTATTTCAATGAATGCGAAAATCGCATTACCGTAGTTGCCATCGGCCAGAATCTTGAGTCCAGGACCTTTCAACGAACCATGGCTTTGCAGCAAAATGTGCAGATATACAGGGTTGAAAACCGAGAGGATATTCCAAAAATTATACTTGGGAAGGTTCGCGATTATCTGAGCTTTCCCGGTAATTCATTATAGGGACAAAGTGATCCACAATGGAAAGAAATCAAAGCTCTGTGATACAAGAATTAGGACTGAAGTTTTTCGTTTAGTATTTTCAACTGCTTTTTCAGTTCAGGGAGATTTTTGATAGCTGTTTGCCAGAGGATTTGTGTATTTATTCCAAAATATTCATGGACAACAATATTTCGAATTCCACGAATTGACCGCCAAGGCAGTTCGGGGGATTGAGAAATTATCTCTTCAGGTATATGCGTTGCGGCTTCACCGATAACTGTTATCTGCCTGATAACGGCATCTATTGTTTTCTCATCATTTAAGAATAGTTCAAATGTCATCCCCTCGATATATCGTTCGATTTTACCAATGGAATCGAGCATATCCTGGAGCCTGAATTCCCAACTCCTAGATGACATGAACGGCCTCTTGCAAGATATTGGTTTTCATGGCTGGATGAAGCGAATCCGGTGTGACCAGGTCCACCGAAACACCAAGTAGATCACTCAGCACATCTTTCAAACCGATAAATTCAATCAATCCAATCTTAGCTCCTGGATTAAACTCAACCAACAAATCTATATCGCTCTTTGATTTTGCTTCTTCTCTTGCGATAGACCCGAAAACAGAAATAGACTTGACTGAGTATTGGTTCAGTAAAACATCATTCTTTCTAAGCTTCTCAATCAGCTGATTCCGGGTCAACATGGAATTTTCCTTTTTTGCATGGTTAAAGAACTATCTAATGCGATCTGGTTAATATACTAAAGGAATTTTTTTAGAAAGCCAATGATGAGAGCGCTTTTTTTATGGTCACCTAAATTTAGTAGGATCCAGTTTTTTTTATAACCCCGGAAAAGCGCGATTTATAGTGAGAGACAGATGGAATTTCCTCCAGGTTGGCTGTTTGTTCTGTCGTTCCGTTTGCTAGTAACTGCACAGCCGTCGAAATTTGAGATGCCTCTGCATCGATCTCATCATCAGCTTTTGATACCTCAAAGATGGTTCTCTTCTGAACTATGAGAGTTTACCAACAAACTCCCGGATCAATTCTGGCCATTGCTTGAACCCATCAAAGTCAGAGACCACATCCATTTCGCAGTGGGGAATCAGCTCTTTTAGCGTGTCAGCTGATTCAATGGGATGAGTTGAATCCCGATGCCATGCCAGAATCAAAGTAGGCATTTCTAACCCTTTCAGCTTTTCTCGATCCGGCAGGTTCGAAATCTTTGCTCCTTTCAGAATATTATTGAGTGATTTTCGACTCATCAGGCTGATAGCGTCAGCATAGGCGTTAACCTTTTCAAGATTTGCATTCACAAGCCATTCAGGTAGCAACCTCGACGGATTTTTACGGATAATCTTGGAAAGCTGTTTTCCTCCGAGCAACTTCGCAGCGAACGCCATTTTCTTATACAGTGCAAGAGCAAAGACACAAGCGTAGCCTTTGCTCTTGCTGGCTTAGTCCAGATACGTGTCAAAAGCAGAAACACTTAATATACGGGCTGCGGGAGTGGGGTTCAATGAAAAACCGGTCGTAGCAGCACCTGTTCGGAATCAATTCGAGTGGGCAAGCGAATTGTCTTCCACTCCCTGCTTTGTATTATCATTCGTAGACCTTTTCATCGTCCTGGTCGGCATTTTCTGCATCCATTTCAAAGTCACGTCTATCCGATTTTGAGATCACCTTTTCGTATTCTTTGTACCACTCATTCTGAATGACCAGCTGCATAATCTCGTTGGTTCCAGTCCAAATCATTGCCAGGCGGATGTCTCTCATGATCCTCTCTATCGGATATACATTTGTGTATCCGATTCCGCCTAATACCTGCATACAATGGTTGATAATCTCCCAACTGCTATCTGTCGCAAATTTTTTGGCTTCAGAGACCATTCTCCGCACTCGGTTTGGATGAACGGTTTTCGATTCAATCGCCCGAGTCGTAGTATAAACCAGCGAATTTGCTGCATCGTGCAGCGCCACACAATCAGCCACCTTAAAACCAACGGCCTGAAAATCCTTGATCGGCGTACCAAAAGCCTTTCTTTTGGAAGTGTATTTCGTTGCGATTTCAATGGCCGGCCGAACAGCGCCAATGGCCGTATTGGCAGTCCCAAGTCTCTCAGGCACCATCATGTGGATGAAAACCTCAAAGCCCCTGTTGATGCCGTTGAGAACATAACGTTCCGGTACACGAACATCGTTGAAGAAAACCCTGCCGGCACCACCGCCTCTGGTTCCCATCAAGCCATAGATATATTTGGTCTCGACGCCTGCTGTTCTCGGCACCATAAACGCCGATAGCCTCGAATGGGGCGGTGCATCCGGGTCTGTTACCGCATAAACCATAAACCAGTCAGCGCCTTCTGCTCCAACAATAAACCGTTTTTGCCCATTCAAAATCCAGTCGTCTCCATCTTTCCTGGCTCTTGTCGTCGCACCGAAAAAATCTGACCCTCCCCTGGGTTCGGTCAAACACTCAGCTGCATACTGCTCCCCTTTTGCGACTGGCACCACTATCTCCTGCTTCATTTCTTCGCTGCCGAAATTCACGACCGCGTCAGCCACCAGGCCGGCACCAACGCCCCACAAACAAGCCAGAGAATGACTGACCCCAGAGATTTCCTGGTTAATCAGGCCTTCATCGATCCAACTAAGCTCTCGCCCGCCGTACTCTTTAGGAAATCGAACACCGAGCAATCCCCTTTTCCCTGCCTCACGTAAATATTCATGAGGAAATTGAATCTTCTCGGCGTCCATATCCAAAATCATCTCTTTGGGAATCCATTTTGCAAACGCCCGAGCCTCTTTCTGAATCCCCTTCTGCTCCTCGGTTAATAGATAGTCAAACATATTTCTCCTCCTTTTTTTGAGTTCATACAAATGTTTAAACAGGTTTTATAAGTGAGATCACACTAACAAATCTATCGCAGATTTGTGCTCTTTAGCTATTATTGTAAGTGAGATCCCACTAACAAAACCATCGCAGATTTATGCTCTTCAGCTATTGATCCACAATGATTTAAAAACACTACGCAATTAATTCAATATATTGGTCCAAAAATTGATCAATATGATTATCGATAAACTCGATATTGAGTGCTAACAACTGCATCATATTCAGAGTAATCCCCGATCCGTTCAATAGGAATGCATATACTCTTGAATCAATGTCAGGCCTGATACTGCCCTCCCTGACGCCTTTTTTCAGAATAGATTCGAAATATTCGATATATCTGATATGATCCTGCCGCAATTGGCTGGCAATATCCTCATCATCAATCTCAGAAATTGCTTGGAACTGGACTTTTAACTCGTCTGGATGGTCTTTCATTCGATGGTAATATGCCAGACCCATATTCTTTAGGGTTGACAAGGCGTTTAGATTTTTTTCTGTTTCTGCTTCCCAGATAATGATTATCCTGTCTGATATGTGTTGGAGTATTCGTAAAAATATGGCTTTCTTGGAAGGGAAATGTTTATATACCATCGCTTCCGAAACGCCTGATTCAGCACCAATATCAGCCATTTTTGCAGCCCGATAATTGGATCTGCCAAACACCTTGACTGCTGATTTGAGAATAATCTTTCTTCTTTCTTCTGCCGAAAGCCTTTTTTGGGGTTGTTTCATAGTATCTTTGTTAATTGTTAAGTAAGTTCTAACTTACCTGTAGGTTTAATAAACAGAATCGTCAAGTAAAATGATTACCAGGTCAAATCGACACTGCCTGGTGAAAACAGGGAATGATCGTCGATCAGTATTTGTTATCAAAAAATTACGTTTTATCAACATAATGCTGAAAATTAAGCACGCAAAGAATCCCTAGAAATTTCAAGAGTTCTTGTCGATGGCAGATACCAAATATGGTATTGGGCCCTGAATATGGGATCAATATTTACTTGAATGGGCAAGCAGTGGCAAAAAGATGAAATGAAGGTGTTCTGGCCCGACGGTCATGAATTGCACCCGGTCATAAAAAAGTACTGGGCGCTTCCGATGGTTTCGGAGATGTTCGTCACAAGGGGACGGTGGACTATATCGTACCACCATGGACGATAAAATATTGGAAAAACAGGAAGTGAGCGTAAAGGTCCTGACCGAGCCCTTTCGGGCTACGAAAATGCCTTTCTGAAAAGCGGTGAACGATAACCTCTAACTCAAAAAAAAAACATGTTTGGGCATATATTAATCAGCGGGCTGCTGACCGGGGGTATGTACGCGACCCTGGCCTTGGGGTTTTCCCTGGTGTTTAGGGGGGGGCGAATTTTGAACATGGCGCATACGGCCCTGTATATGATGGCAGCGTACTTTTTCTTTTTCGGGGTGAAACTGCTCCAGGTAAACGCCCTGTTGGCGTTTGCCGCCCCCATAATTCTGGCGGTCATTCTGGGCACCATGGTCTTCAACCTGTTCATTGACCGTATCAAGGAGCACCATTTTTCGATCATGAAATATAGAGCGATCCAGTTTCTGGGGGCGCCCACCCTGTATGAAATCCTGAAAGACCACAAAAAACCGACCGGGTCAACTGGCGGAAGATGAAGGTTGTTTTTTCCGGTGCCGATTCGCTGCGCGAAAACACTTCCAGTGACTGGCAGGAGCGCACCGGTTCGACCATAACCAATACTTACGGGATGACTGAAGCCACCGCCGGTACTCACGCCAGCCCCAAGGGTAAAGAGCAGCATGGTTCCGTCGGGGTTCCCATATCAAAGTCTTGATAGTGTTAGTTTTAAAGGTTATAGAGCAACTGGGCCAAAAAACACCCATAAATCTTCCAAGCTGATGCTCTTAGCCTAGTCGGGATACCGTCGGCTAAATGCAATTACCAGCCAGATTATCAGGATTCGAACTTGCGGATGTAAAAAAAATTAAGCAAACTTCTGCTTGTACCCGTTCTGCTTTCACTGTCAGATTAAAAACTGGGACCGATGGGTACACCGAATGGGATACAGAAATTTAATGCTGTTCTTTCAAGTATCGTAAAGTCTTAATATTACTGGTCGGAGTGAGAGGATTTGAACCTCTAAGGGCGTATAGGACAGATTTATTGAATGATTTAAAACAGGCACAATTTTTTTACTCCCAAAAACGTGACTTTGAGTGTTTTTTCCCTTTGTTGTTGATATTACTTCCTTTATATTACTATTATGAAGAAGGGAAGGCAAGCAGAGTCCAGAACAAAATAGCTGGTGAATAGGAATAAAATGCATTTCAATCCCAATTTTTCAAGTGATTTTTTATGAATTGATGAGTACTCTCGTATATCAAATACCACCAACTCAGATTCCCTAAGCCGAACCGCAAGTATCAAATAGCTTCACAATCACCAATGGAGCTTTCGATTCCTTTTGTGGATATAGGGGATTCTCCCCCTTAGGGATCGTACAAAAATAACTTGGCATAATCTGTCTGCAAAAGTCCCAAAAAGACTGGACATTTTGCAGACAGAATGCCAAGTAAAATTTGAGCCGACCCTTATTTAAAGAGGCAATAGTCCCCCAAAGGATTTGACAATAACCCATAATAACAATATGTCTAACCGAACTCAGGAGAAATGAACAAGTAAACGAAGGTCAAGTCTTTTTGGCTTCGATGCCTCACTTCAATTGCTGAATCGATTCGAAACTGAATTAAATGGATAATGAGACCATCCAATGCCAGCACAGATATTATCTACTAAACTCTATATTCCCCCGCCAGGACCAAAGGTTGTCAACCGCTCCCGCTTGATCGATCGTCTGAATGAGGGAGTGGAATGTAAGCTGACCTTGATTTCTGCTCCCGCCGGCTTTGGTAAAACAACATTGATCAGTGAATGGGTTACTGATTGTGAACGGCCAAATGCCTGGTTGTCACTGGATAAAGGTGACAATGACACTACCCGCTTTCTGGTCTATCTGGTCTCAGCCCTGCAGGGAATTGCAGCTGATGTTGGAGAAGGGGTGCTGGGCGCCATTCAATCTCCCCAACCGCCGTCGGTTGATTCAATCCTGACGGCTCTGCTCAATAATATTACTGCTATCTCCGAAGATTTCATCCTTGTCCTGGATGACTACCACGTCATTAACAACAAATCTATCAACGATGCTGTCAGTTTTCTGCTCGAACAAATGCCGCCGCAGATGCATCTGGTCATCACCACACGTGAAGATCCGGATTTTCCCCTGTCCCGATTACGTGCCCGGGGTCAGTTAACAGAACTACGCGCAGCGGACCTGCGATTTAATTCCCTGGAAGTGGGTGATTTTCTGAACCGGATGATGGGGCTGAATCTTTCTGAAGAGGAGATTAAAGGGCTGGAAGGTCGCACTGAAGGGTGGATTGCCGGTCTGCAACTGGCAGCCATTTCAATGAGGGGGGTCGATGACACTGCTGGATTCATCAGGTCATTTACCGGTAGTAACCGATTTGTAATGGATTATCTGGTTGAAGAAGTGCTTCGTCAGCAACCTGAAAACGTTCAGATTTTCCTGTTGCAGACATCAATCCTTGATCGCCTGTGCGGCTCTCTTTGCGACGCCGTCCTGTCTGCCCCTCCCGCATCGGGGCAGGACACGCTGGAGTTTCTGGAACATGTCAACCTGTTCATTATCTCACTGGACAACGAACGCCGCTGGTATCGTTACCACCATCTGTTTGCCGAATTGCTGCGGCAGCGATTGCAGCATCATGTTGCTTCGTCTGCCGGGGATGTTGGAGATGGAATCGCAGCACTACATATAAGGGCCAGCGACTGGTATGAAGACAACGGCCTGGAGATCGAAGCGTTTCAACATGCTGCCGCCGCTAATGATATTGATCGGGCTGTACGTCTGATAGAAGGAAGGGGAATGCCCCTGCAGTTTCGTGGAGCGCTGACAACTATTCTGAACTGGTTGACATCATTATCCACCGCAGTACTGGATGAGAATCCCCTTTTGTGGGTTACGTATGCAACGGTGCTGCTGGCTACCGGCCAGACGGAGAGTATTGATGAAAAACTACAGATAGCTGAAGACGCCATACAGGGAGTTGAACTGGATGTGAAAAACAGGGACATTCTGGGCCGAATTGCTGCCACAAGGGCCATGCTAGCTGTCGCCCGGCACCAGGTGGACACCATCATTTCCCAATCGCAACTTGCACTTGAGTATCTGGACCCTGATAATCTATCTTCTAGGACGGCAACCAACTGGAAACTGGGTTATGCCTGCCTGCTACAGGGAGATCGAACAGCAGCAAAACGGGCGTTCAGTGAAGCCATCACTGTCAGTAAGGCATCCGGGAATACGATTATTGAGATAATGGCCACGACTGATATGGGCGATATACAGAAATCGGAAAACCAACTTCACCAGGCTGATCAGTCCTACCAGCGCGCGCTGCAGCTGGCGGTTGACATATCGTTGCCGGTAACCTTCTCGGCTTATCTTGGCCGGGCAAACATTTGCTACCAATGGAACGAACTCAACACCGCCCGGCAATATGGTGAAAAGAGTCTGACCCTGGCACGACAACTGGAAAACCTCGATTTCTTCATATCCTGTGAACTGTTTCTGGTACTCCTGAAACTCGCCCAAGGAGATATAAGCGGCGCAACTACAGCTTTGGCTGAAATCGATGCGTCTGTACAGCAGCATAATTTTGTGAACCGAATACCTGAACTTGTCGCAGCACAAGTATCTACCCTGATCCTGCAGGGCAAACCGGAAACAGCTTCTATTCTGGTGGCGCAGCATGAGCATCCCATCAGCCAGGCCAGGGTGCATCTGGCCATGGGAGATATCAAACCCGCGCTGGCGATTCTTGCAGGACAGTACCAGCAAGCGGAAAAGGAAGAGAGGCTGGATCAGCAACTCAGGATTTTAATTCTGCAGTCGATCGCCTGTCATATACATGGCGAACAAGATACTGCACAGCAACTGTTGCGGGATGCGCTTGCGCAGGCAGAACCAGGTGGGTATATACGTCTGTTTGTTGATGAAGGTGCCCCGATGCACCAATTGCTGAGCGAAGCTGTCACCCGTAGGATTATGCCGGGGTATGTAAATAAACTGCTGGCTGCATTTGAAGGCGGGTCTCCCGCCCCACCATCCCAGCCCCTTATCGAACCGTTGAGCCGCAGAGAATTGGAAATACTGACGTTGGTCGCCCAGGGGCTCTCAAATCGCGAGATCGGTGAGCAGCTTTATCTCGCCTTGACAACGGTGAAAGGTCACAATCGAAATATTTTTGGTAAACTGCAGGTTCAAAGACGGACCGAGGCGGTTGCACGTGCCCGTGAGTTGGGGCTGGTTTAGCCGGACACCTGAATTCCTCACTTTCTCTCCGATAGAAAATCAATACCCCAAAACAGTACTTTGGTATCTGTACACCAGTACCCTTCGAAAAATATCCTACCTTCAGATGATGCAGAAAGTACGAGCATTTTAGGAATTCCCTGGTGTTTGACAATACAGAACAGTCACACCTTTGGTTCCGCTATATCGGCAACCCAACACTTGGGGGAATCATTTCTGAATCGGACTGGCAGTCATCAATCAATAAGCCCGGCTGTCGGGTTTATGTCGTAAAGGGGCTATATAATAAAACGTTGCCCCTCCAATCCTACTCAATATAAAAGGAGATGTTTTATGATCAATCAAAATTACATTCGATGGTCTGGGCTAGTTTTGTTAATTGCTGGGATTCTATACTTACCTGGAATTTTTCATCCACCTGATACACCAGAAGGTGTTTTATTTCCAGCGTGGATTCCAGTACATACGGGATTTTTTATTCACCATTTACTTCTTGTATTTGGACTCATTGGTCTTTACTTTTTCATAGCAGAAAAATCCGGACGACTGGGACTGATTGCTTTCATTATGACTTTGTCATCAAATGTAATGTTTCCAACTTTAGATATGGTTCAGATCACTTTATATCCAATTTTAGCCAAATACCCGGAAACTCAGTCATTAATAAATCCCAAGCAAGCTGGGATGTTTGGGGTAGTGATTTTGGTATCTGTGATTGTAGCACTCATCGGAAACATTTTATTAGGCATCGCCATCATACGAGCAAGAGTTATGTCTCGTTGGATCGGATCACTATTTATAGTTGGTTGGATTTGTTTTTTCATTGGTTCAGGATCATCAACTTTGGCTATTGTGAAGCCTTTCGGTATTGTATTGTCAGGAATTGGTTACATCTGGGGTGGCTATGCCATTTGGAAAGTAAAAGATTAACACCAGTACAAAAAAATATTGTAAGCTGGCAATTCTATATAAGGGAAATGATTCAAATACCAACGGGGTAACAAATGCATTAAGATGGATTTTACCCCGTGGGGTGAAAAAAGTAAAACCACTGTAAACCCTTAATTCATGAAACCTCCAGCTGAAAAGAAGTCAATATTCCCATCCATCACACCAATTGTGCTTTTCGATTCACTCCTGTAAGTTGCTGGCTATTATCAAATTCTCTCATAAAATTAGAATAGTGCAGCATTGAAAGGAGGCAATATGGAAGCAATTGAAGCATTGGCGAAGGTGGACATGTTGACGAAGAGTTGCTTGACTGAGAGACAACACATCCTCGATGTTCATCTCGGTTCCGGGACTGAAACCTGTAAACCCATATACCTTATCACCGACTTTGAATCGACTTACTTTGTCACCTACTGATTCTATTTCTCCCGAAAGTTCAAGCCCTAATATCCGGTATTTTTTTTCGGTTTTTTCAATCCGAGAATCAGTCTGCTGGCAATAGAATCTCCACGCCTCACCATTCCTTCTGCTGATGTTGCTGTGGTTGCATGTATCTTGATTAACACTTCGTTGTCTTTTGGGATCGGTTTTTCAATTTCCTGTAGTTTAAGTACGTCAGGTGATCCATATTGCTCATATATGATTGCTTTCATTTTGATTCTTTCGATAAAATTAAATTAGCTCGTTACTTCACAGTCACTTGATTTACCCTAAATCGTTCATGTGAAGAGTTTTCTTTACTAGCCCGATACAAAAAACCTATTATCCCAATAAATCGTTATGTCCGATGTACGTAAGCCTGACAGAATGAATTCTCTGGATGATAAAGTATACTATTTCAAAAAAATGGAAATATTGGGGTATTTTTACCAAATATCCAATAAAAACATACCTTGAGGGTTGACCTTGTTGTCCACGATGTGATCAAGTATGCGGGAAAGAATATAATTAAAGTATACTTGATCACATTGTGGAGGGAACATGAAAAAAGAGATTCTTGAAAACACGCTCAGGGTTTTCAGAAAAGTCGTTATTTTAACCATTTTGGAACTTTCTACATTGGCTGATTGTTCAGTTGTAACTGCGCGGCGGTATTTGAGAAGGTGGGGGACCTACACCAGTTACAACAAGAACGGTCGTTATTACGTTTTACCTGATGTTCCGGATTTCGATGATAATGGATTATGGCGTTTTGGTGATATTCGGTTTTCCAAGTATGGCAATCTTAAACAAACGATTCTTCACCTGATTGAAAACTCTCCAGGAGGTCTTGATGCATCAGCTATCTCTAAACTACTTGGTTTCGATTCGCATTCCTTACTTTCCCGTCTGGAAGCCAGTTCCGTTCTGAAAAGAGAAAAGTATCGCAGTCGATTCGTCTATTTTTCAGCAGAGTCAAAGCTTTTTAAAAAACAGACTGAAAAACGCCAGTTGCTGCCCGAAAAACCGAGCGGTATTCTTTCAGACGCCGCGGCGGTACTGGTACTGGTGGAGAGGATTAAACATCCCAGGCTCGGCTTAACCAGGTTAACTGAAAGACTTCAAAAGCAGGGACTGGCGATAGAATTGCCTGATATCAGAGATTTCTTTATTCGCTATGGCCTTTTAAAAAAAACGCTGGATTTTCGGCGGTTTTAACTTTGAAAATGTTCTTAGACAGGGCGGCCAATTGTCTTTGTGCATCCTATCTTTTCGCAGAATCGCCGCTTGTACATTTCAGGCCTGAAACCGAAGCTTGTCCATGTTGCGGGGAACACCTCAAGGTCAGAAAATCGAGGGAGAAAACGGTCTTCACTCTTGATCTGGGGGAATTCACTGCAAACGAGACGATAACTGAATGTAGAAACGAGGATTGCTCCAATCAGCAAAAATACGGCTCGGACGATCTTTCTAAGCGGGTTATGCCTTTTTGTAATTACGGTTACGATGTCATGGTACATACGGGTAAAGCGATGTTTCTGAGGCACCGTCAGGGAAGCGAGATTCTGGCAGAATTATCAGAAAAAAACGTCACCATCAGCCTGAGCGAGGTTTATTATCTGGCGGAAAAATTCATTGTTTACCTGGCGGCCCTTCATAATATGCGTACGGACCGGATATGTGACATCATCGCAGAGAACGGCGGATATATCCTGCATCTGGACACTTTCGGAGATAAAGACAGTCCGAGAATCATAACTGGAATCGATTCCATCTCAGATTTTGTGCTGGATAACATGAAGATAGCCAGTGAGAAGAGCCGCTATATCGAACCCTTTTTGAATAAAATGGCTGGAAGATTCGGCCAGCCTGTTGGTGTTGTCCAGGATATGGGCAAGGGAATCATGAATGCCGTTCAAAAAGTATTTGTGGGGGTGAGGATTTATATTTGTCATTTTCATTTTTTAAGGGATATTGGAAAAGACCTGCTGGGGGAAAATTACGATCTTATCCGCAAACGTCTGAGACTTTATGGGATACTCACGGAACTTAGAAAAGCAGCCGGATCTCTGGAAGAACTGATTGATGACAATTTCGGATTTATCGGGGAGTTTTCAGAATCCGTCAAAGACGGTAACGCAACCACAAAACCGGTGGATTTGACGTTTGCTTTTTGTGTTTATGCTCTTATTGTATGGATACTTGAAGGGAAAAAGCTGGGCAAGGGATACGGATTTCCTTTTGATCGCCAACACCTTGATTTTACGTTGCGGTTGAAGAAATCCCGCGGATATATCCGGAAAATGAAGAGAAGAGACATCAACAAGCAAACCCAAGGCTACAAAGCCCTTTTAAAACTCGAAAAGCGGATAATAGAAACTATAGACGACGAAGAGATAAAAAAAGCCGGCAAAGAAATTCAAAAGGACATAAAGATATTCGATAAATTGCGTGATGCCATGCGTATCGCCCCGAAAGAAGGTAATGACGGCCTTAACGACAGTGGGGGAGATGAAGATATTAAATCGATAGAGAAAAAAGTTTCGGGATTTCGAGAATGGCTGAATGAAAACGAAGGTTGCACGGAGAATGGCAGGTACAAAACTTTTATCTCTCAAATAGACAAATATTGGGATAAACTCTTTGCCGATCCTATTGAAGTCGAAACTTCATCCGGCAAGAAAATCATTCAACCACAAAGAACAAACAATATCCTGGAACAGTTGTTTAGAAACTTTAAGCAGTGGTACAGGCGAAAATCCGGCTGTGGAACTATGGGAAAAACACTGCGAGCAATGGTAGACAACACCCCTCTTGTCAGGAATCTAAAAAATGATGAGTATATGAAAGTAATACTTGGCAACGACCATACTCTTGAGGAGGCTTTTGCAAATATCGATTCGCTGATAGTCCGCAAAGAGATGAAAGAAGCAAAGCAATATCCAAATAAAATCCCTGCTCCATTTAAGAAACTTGCAAAAAATGACAGTCTGCCCAAGATGCTTTCAAATATGCTAAAAAAAGTTGCTTAATAGAAATCCAACGGTTTATTGTGATAATAGCAAAAAACCTATTTCTGTTGGACAGCTAACAATTCTGTTGTAGAATTTTTAAGACCACTTGAAACCACCGGAGCTTCTGAAGGAGTCTGCCATGGAAGCTCTGGCCACCAGCGTTTAACCACAGGTGGATTTCTGGGATTGATACTTTCCCCCGGCCGGGGAATAGCAATTTCAACACCTGTCTTTTCCGCCTCAGCCATGATTCGTTCCACCGGTTCTGTCCAGCCATGTAAAGCCAGGTCGAAACCAGCCCAGTGAATCGGGATGAATAAGCCGCTTCCTAATTCCAAACGTGCCTCAATCGCCTGCTCAGGACCTAAATGTACATCTGCCCATAGTTGGTCATAAGCACCTGTATCCATAAGCACGGCGTCAAACGGCCCCAGTTGTTTGCCGATATCCACAAATCCATGGAACTTTGCTGTGTCACCACTATAGAAAACCCGATGATCTTTTCCAGCGATAACCCATCCACACCATAAGGTCTGATACAGGTCAGACAGAAAAAGCGATCGTCCGGAAAAATGACGCGCTGGTGTCGCGGTTAGAGTTACACCTGAAGTCTGAAAGCTTTCCCACCAGTCAAGTTCAATGATTCGTTTTGATTCAATTCCCCAATATTCCAGATGTGCCCCTACTCCCAAAGGGACAACATAATAGGGAATTCTATTACCAAGTCGTTTAATGGTTCGATGATCCAAATGATCGTAGTGGTCATGAGAAATAACAACTGCATCGATTTCTGGAAGATCATCCAGTGCGAGAGGCATCTCAAAAAATCTTTTTGGTCCTAATGAATCAAGAGGTGAAGCACGCTTTGACCAGACAGGATCGACCAAAATCCGTGCGTCATCGATTTCAATAAGAATGGAAGAGTGAAAAAGCCAGGTTATTCGTATCCCATCAACTGGAGAGGAATCAAAATCAGCTCGGTTGCGCTGAATCGTCTCGATAGGTCTTTTCGGTGAGCTGAATTCGGATTTTTCAAAGAGATACTTTTTTGATGCTTCCAGAATGGATTCCTCTTGTCGAGGCAGTGGATTGACAAATCTTTCATCCTTCCAATTTGGTGATGATTTCATTTTCTGTGTTCGTGAACCGGAAGCTCGCTTCCCGGTTGTAGTACAAGAAAAGAGCAACAAACATAAGCTCAATGCTAAAACAATAGAAATGACCAAATCACTAAATTTAGCTGTTGTATTGATCATGTTTCTCTCCAGATTAGGATCAATGAAGATAAATCGCATAAATTTTACAATAACTTGACAAAATAACATTGTTTGTCAATAAGTCATTATTGACATTTTTACAAAAAGTGTCAAGATAGTATTTATGGCTGAACAAATAAAACCAAGAATATCCGCCGCTGCACTCACTGTCTTTATGCGTCATGGATATAAAAAAGCAACCATGAACGATATTGCTATAGAGGCAGGCATTTCGAGGCCAGCAATTTATCTGGTTTTCAAGAACAAGCAAGATATTTTCAAAGCCGTAGTTGTTGAGTTTTTTAATCAAGCTACTTCAGAGATTCGAAATGGACTAGCAAAGCTTAAAACGGTTGAAGAGAAGCTGAGATTTGCATTTGAAGTGTGGTATATCCGTCCGGCTATATCAGCTAAAGAGGAACCCTATTCGCTGGAACTGACAGAGACTTTTAACAAATATGCAGAAGAACAACACCAAGAGGGATTGAGTCAATTCGAGCAGATACTGGAGTCAATTATCGCACCCTATTCTAAAGTATTAGCAAAAAATGGTTTGAACCCTCAAGGACTAGCTCACATGCTTTCTCTGTCGGGAAATGGCTTCAAACAGGAATATAAAAGCCTGAGTGAATTAAAGGAACAAATCAACATTCTTACTACCTTGATTCTGTTCGCCTTGAAAAAAGCATAGAAAACTCTGATGTGAAGATCACTCGTCAAAGATCAATCCAACGACAACTTCTTAAAATAGCTCAACAACATCGGTTTTAACCAGTATTCCAACCAAAAATATTTTGTCCATTTTAATGTCCAGAAAGTTCCTTTTTGTAGTGATCACGGATTAAATCCCGTTATTAACCGTGACAGAAAGAATTCAGGGGAGTTTAGAAAGAAAACAAAAGAATAGCTATGATTTGAAGCGGTTAATGCGAGCGAAGGGACAGCAATGAAGTATGTTTGGTAGGTTTTGGTGGAGGTTATCGGAACCAAACCTTGCAGGGACTACTACACTGTTATTATAATATATTAACATATTTGCTTTCAAAAATGACGGAAAAATGTGACCTGGAGTGTACTTTTACCCCAAAACGCAGATGTTACTGATATACTTCCATACCGAATTGATTATTAAGCAGGTCAGAAGAGAAGAACGGCCGGAACTTCCGGAAGAGGCGCTAAGAGAAGCTGTTGTGAATGCTCTGGTGCATACCCAACCGATAATGGTTGTCAAGGCCATGAATACGGAGATGAGAGTAAAGAGTTATCAAAATGGAAGTTCTGTCCGTTTTGTGGTTGTGCATTAACCGTTAACAGTTGTGTCCATGTTTCAGATTACGAACTATCTGATCCTGAAGAGATTCTGGGTTCTTTGTGTTCTTTTATGCGAGATAGAGGGTTCATTGAGCCACTTAAAAAGCTGACTTTGTTTACTCTTTGGGACTTCATCTTTAAGATATACAAGGAGATTAAAGCAATTGACGACGAGCGTAGCAGGAATGTGGTCAGAAGCAAAAATCTAAAACTATCTTAGCGATTCCGTTGTCTTTATTTTGGCTGGCGGCTACGAACACACATGTACTTCTGTTTGTACACCGAATGGGATACAGATAATATTGATGGGTATTGAATATATCGTGAAGTATTGATTTTACAAGTCGGAGTGAGTGGATTTGAACCTCCAACCCCTGCCTCCCAAAGCTACTTCTCATATGTGAAATTCAATTCTAAAATGCTGTTCCAGCCAAAACCCTGGTGTCCATATAGGTGTCCATCAGCGGTATTCGAAGATATAAATTCATATCACTCAGTATCAATCGAAATGGGAATCAGATGAACTATTTATCTGAAAATATGAACTAAATATCACTCAGTATCAAAAGCTGTCAATTGATATAAATCAACAGATTCCTTTCGAAGAGGATTCCTAATCCTCAGTTCCGGGTTTGTGTTCTAGTGGGGCAATATGCTTGAGGGTCGAATCTTTTGCATCAAACATCATTTGAATATTCTAACGAAATCTTTTTTATTTGCTCCAAGTGTAACGAGTGATCGAATCATCAAATCTAATGTCACCGAAGGATCACCGGTTTCCATCTTTGAAATTCTTGACTGACTTGTTTTTAATAGCTTTGCTGCTTGTTTCTGAGTCAGCCTTTGTTCCTTTCTTATCTTTTGAAAGGCCTCGAATAAAGCTACTCTAACTTCGATAAGAGCATTTTCTGCATCTGTTAGTTCGAGAAACTCCTGTACTGTTCCCGTTTTCCAACCTGCATCTTTTAAGCTCTTTATTTTTTCTTTTTTCATAGTCACCTTTCAAATAATATCTTGGTAGCGTTTGAGACGTTTTTTACACAGTTTTTTTATATTCTCGGGTGTTTTTTTGGTTTTCTTTGCAAATACTTCCAGAATGACAACGAAATCATTGTCAACATACAGGATTATCCGCCACGTTTTCTCAGAATCCCTTATGTGTAGATCATAACAGCTTTTTTCAATCTCAGGCATCGGATCAAAAGGAGGATTGCTCAATTTAATACCCTTCTGCGCTATCCTGAGGAAAAATCCAGCTTCTTTTCTCGCTTTCTCCCCAAAAGGCGGTGTTTTAATCTCACCGCTTAACCAAACCAGTGTTTTATCTTTATCCATATTCGCTGTTATCAAGGTTGTATGTCAGTTCTGACATATCGTAGGATTAGTATATGTCAGATCTGATATAGTGTCAAATATGTTTTCTATCACTTCTCAAAATCTCATCATGCAGTACTGGAAACATACAAATCAAGTACTGGATAAAATGAACTCAAAATCGAGAGCAATATAACCAAAAATTGAACAAAGCACTTTCGAAACGAGTTTTATCTGATAGGAATTAGTGACAAAATCAAAATCGAATAATGATTTCGTTTACCTGGCAGCGGAAGATGACGTCCTGAAATCGAAAATCACTCATTACAGAGGTAGTCTCCTGTATTTATAGACACATCAATTGACTGTGCTATAATAAACATTATAACTACAGTTGATCAATCATGCTGAATAAACCACAAAATGATATGTCAGAAATACGATGGAGAGATCAGAACTAAATGCGCAGATAGGGGCTCTTTCTTTGCCGTCAGTGTTTTGTGTGCGGTGAGGATTTGAGCACTGACGAAACGTGTGACAGTTGTGGAGCCGGAAACTTGAAGACCTATGCCTCTAATGATGTTGGAATATTTTTATATTCCGCAGCTTTTCTCGCTGGCATATAGATTAGGTTTCGTTTAAACTTGATCAGGGCTTTACCTCTTGCACTTGTTGAAGAATCATACCCATTAATCAAACCTATCCTTAATAAAATTCCTAAACAGTCCTTGAAATGTTTTAATTTGCGTGCGGGATTTGTGGGATGGTCAACTATTCCCCAAGTTTCACAGAGTTTGTTTGTTTCTCGGATATTACATCCCTTGGTTGATGCCCGGAGAATACCCCAGATAACTGCTTTTTTATAGCGGAGTTTCAGATGAGAAAACTGCTCAAAAGTTCTTCTTAAATCCGGCACCTTCAAATATCTGAATTTCAGTTTCTTATCGAGATCGAGATTTCTAAGAATGTCATCCCTAACACATACTACCATCCGTTTCTTTAGCAGTTTTTCTAAATCAGATAAAAGCCCTGCATTGAACTCGGAGCCTTCTATTAGAGCAAAAAATGCTGATAAAGTAATGAAACACCTTTATCAGGAACCATTTATAACCATTAAGGGAGTAAGTCACCTGCTTGGAGTGACGCATCAATCTTCTTCATCATTAGTGAAGCAATTAATGGCAGATGGTATTCTAACTGGGGTCACAAAATTGAAAAGAAACCAAGTATATGGATTTGAGCGTTATGTACGGTTGTTCATGGATTAATCAATTTTACATGAACTCATCCTTATGTAAACTTGACGGCTTGAACTTTACATAAAAAAATAGTCACGTAAAGTTCCCCCCCCCCCCCCACCCCATTCCC
>Ga0233429_1002589_pt1 | contig 18513 bp, 16 predicted proteins | sample SI_118_April2016_3_FD_179879 | JGI IMG/M metagenome (GOLD analysis project Ga0233429, IMG submission 179879) | Seawater microbial communities from Saanich Inlet, British Columbia, Canada - SI_118_April2016_135_MG | ecosystem: Environmental > Aquatic > Marine > Inlet | place: Canada: British... | reverse complement strand
TCCTGAATTGAATGCGGCACGAGTCAATCAGCAAAACTCAAAATGGCTGAAAGCATGGTCACGGGCAATGTCTGAGTAATTTATAAAAAATGAAATATCACCCTCTACGGCTTCTGCAAATATCCGCGCTGCTTTTGCTTGGAGCAGGATTTTACTGGCCGGTTTTAAGTTTTCTTACCGGAAGTAATCCTTTGCATCCGGAAGAAAGTTTTTTGCAGGGTGAGTTTTTTCTGGATTTTTTGAGTGATCCATGGAACTTACGTGTTATTGCTTTTTCACTCTTTCAGGCATTTCTGAGCGCAGTTCTTTCTATTATTGTTGGACTCCCCGGGGCTTGGTTGCTCACCCACTACAATTTTCCGGGACAGCGCTGGTTTCGTTTGCTGACCTATCTCCCCTTCATCCTACCTTCGATTTTAGTAGTTTTGGCGATGGTGCTGTTTTTTGGCAACAACGGCTGGATCAACCGTGGCTTGATGGCTTTATTTGGTACAGAAGAGCCACCGGTGCAATTCCTCTATTCACTTTCCGGAATTTTGATTGCGCATGTTTTTTATAATTTCCCCATTGCAATGAAAATCATCGGTGATCAGTGGGAGCGGATTTCCGAGCAATATCTCCAGGCAGCACGTTCACTCGGTGCAGGAAATATGAAGCGTTATTTCAGGATTACTCTGCCATTGTTGTTGCCTTCAATCGGTTCGGCCTTTGTATTGATATTTTTACTCTGCATGAACAGTTTCGCGATTATCCTCGTTCTCGGAGGAGGTATCCGTTACACAACAATCGAAGTATTGATTTATCAGTTAGCACGCATCGAACTGGATTTTTCAGGTGCCGCGAGCTTAGCTTTTCTGCAGGGCGGGTTGAGCCTGCTCGGCATGGCAATTCTGCTCAAGGGGAGGAACCGTAGAGTTGAACAGAAATCTGCAATAAAAAGTTGGCTGCCGGAAAAACTGAGGAATCATTCCCTGAAAGCCTGGTTTGCTGTGTGCTGGATTATACTTATCTTAATTTTTACACTGGGACCGTTGTCTGCAATCGTGCTGGACTCTTTTCGCAAATTTGAGAATGGTGAGTGGATATACACCTTGTACTGGTACGAAAAACTTTTCAGCTGGCGTGAAAACAATCATTTCCTCTCTTCACTCTGGAACTCCCTGCGGATAGGACTCGGAAGTGCTGTTATTTCATCCTTGTGCGGACTTGGACTGGTGAGTTTAATAGCCTATAAAAAGGGTGGGCAGCGTCGTTTTTGGGAGGTGTTGACTTTGTTCCCGCTCGCACTTTCAACAGTAGTTTTTGGTGTGGCATGGTTCCATTTTTATCAGGGTAATCTGGCCGGTACTGTTCCGTTGATTTATGTGGTGATGGCCATGCATGCGCTGTTGACTTGTCCTTACTGGATTCGAGTGGTTCTCCCGACACTGGAAAACATTCCGCAGCAGTGGCACATCGAGTCAAAAATGCTCGGTAAAAAACCTCTGGAATATGCTTTACGGATTTTGTGGCCGTGGCTGCGCACAACATTTTTAATCGCCTTTTTCTTCAGTTTCTCACTTTCACTCGGTGAACTTAATTCCACCATGATGATCGCCGATGACAGCGTACGTACCCTACCACTTGAAATATACGGTGCGATTTCCGGATATCGTTTTTCATATGCTTCAGCCGTTGCGGTGATTCTCCTTTTTCTCTCAGTCTCAACATTCCTTGCGGTGGAACGTAGTCTGGGACACTTTGAAATATTTAAGTGAAATTATAGCGATTTTCAGGGAAAAAACTTTACTCTTACTCAGCATAAGAGATATGCTGAGTGAGCAAATTGAAACTCAGATTGATAACCAAAGAATCGTACAAGGAGGGGATGTATGGAGATTGGGAGCATAAGAGAGGAAACGTTTATTGCAGAAAGATCTGCTGCTGAAAACTTGTCTGCTTCATTAGTGGAGCAAGGTTTGGAATCAGTAATTCTTGAATATGCTATCAGCACATTTCCTTTCTCGGGCGCTTTTGAAAACGTTCCGGGTTATCGCGAAGATGAACTGCCGGAATTGATTCAGGGACTGATTTCCGAAGGTATTGTCAAGGTCGGTTTTTACTACGAAGAAATGCAGGAAAACCTGACAATATTTTATTTCCTGCGTTTGAATGAAGAAAAACATGTAGTTCTGGGACTGGATCCTAAAGAGGTCTCAGTCAGTATCTCAAATGTAAACGGAATTTTTCGTTTGAATGATGAGCAATATGTTAACTTGCTGAAAATCCCGCTCTGCTGAGTCATTTCTGATTTGGCAAAATCTCCAAATTTTTACTTCTATCAGTCAACATCATGCCAGTAATTTCGGTTTCTTAACTCTCCGGAAAGAGAATCTATGCAACTTACTTTGATAGGTATGTCCGGAGTTGGGAAATCTCACTGGTCTAAAAAGATGGAAGCACTTGGGTACCGCAGATACAGTTGTGATGAACTGATTGCAGATCGTCTCGGGACAGAACTGGGTAAGAAAGGTAAAGCTACACTGAACCTCGCAAAATGGATGGGGCAGCCTTATTCGGAAGGCTATCAGGATGCGGAAGCATTGTATCTTGAGCTTGAAAAAGAAGTTATCACACAGATCTGCGAAGAGCTCGAACACGGAAGTCAAAAAGATAAACCAGTGGTGGTTGACACGACGGGGAGCTTGATTTATCTTGAAGAAACACTGCTCAAACGTTTGCGGAAGCTGACACGGACAGTTCTCCTGAATTTGCCTGTCAATAAGCAGGAAGAACTTTTTGAGACCTACATTCAGGATCCAAAACCGGTCATCTGGAACGGGATATATCTGCCTTGTGAAGGGGAAATCCCTCAAAAAGCCCTCAGCAGATGTTACAGAGATTTACTGTCTTTCCGAAATAAACACTACACATTAATGTCTGATTTTCAGCTGGATTATTCTTTTCACCACAACCTAGGAACCACGGTAGAGGATTTGATTGAGTTGCTCGGTAGCAGTTTGAGACAGTAGACCTGAATCTCCTTCAGCTTATATTTTAGCTTTCCACATTAAAAACCGGATCCTTCTTCAACCTAAGATTCAGTACTGAGTTGTGCGGATCCTGAAGTCTTCTTCTGCAGCTAAAATTTTTACTCCACTAAAAGGTTTAGCTTAAATAGGATACTAGAATTAAATTCCTGCTGATAAAAGTTTTTAGGATGTGTTTATATTTGCTTGAAATTTGTTGATGAACAATGTCAAAATATAAGTTTTTAATCTAATAATTAGGAGGAGCTATGGAAATCATCTCTGTTGATGGTTGGTATTTATTGTTACGTTGGACACATTTGTTGGCAGGTATAACCTGGATCGGCCTGTTATATTATTTTAATTTTATACAGGGGGAATGGTTTAAAGAAACTGACGGTTCTTCAAAAACCGCAGCAGTGCAAAAACTTGTGCCTCGCGCTTTATGGTGGTTTAGATGGGGCGCCATGTATACTTTCCTTGCAGGAACTTTGATCCTGATCTCCAAAGGAATGAAAGGCTGGGATATTTATGCGTCATCCTATGGGATTTTGATTCTTACCGGAGCGGCTCTTGGAACATTTATGTTTTTGAATGTTTGGATGATCATCTGGCCAAAACAACAAGTTGTCATTGCTTCTACAAATCAAGTGGCAGACGGTGGAGAGGCTTTGCCTGAAGCCGCAGGTTGTGCAGCAAAAGCAGCATTGGCTTCCAGAACAAACACATTGTTTTCCATTCCGATGCTGCTCTTTATGGGTGCAGCAAGTCACTTCCCTCTTGCAGTGACAGAGGATACAAATTATTCAGGACTATTTTGGGTTTTGACTATAATTATCGGCTTGCTTGAAGTTAATGGAATAGTCGGTAAACCCGGACCAATGGCCTCCGTTAAAGGTGTCATAACATCCGGACTTGTCCTGACAGTAGTTCTATTTGGTGCAATTGGCATTTTGCTTTAAGGACAGTTGATCTGCATAAAATAAATTAGCATATTTAATAAAAATTAAGCAGATTAAAGGAAAATCAACGGATCACCCACAAGCCGGCTGTTAAAGGTTTGCTTGTGGGAACAATGAAATCCAGGGTTGCCTTACTTCCAGCTAATAAGATCATAAATCCATTCTCTCTTGATGATGGATTATCCTGCCTGACAACAGTTTCCGCAGTACGGACCAAGAAGATTGTTGATGTCCGAAACGATAGTATAAACATTGAAACTTCTCCTTTAAAGCAAAGTTGCCGCCGTCCTGCAATGGATCTGCTTTGTCCTTCAAGCAAGCGTAAAATCCTAGACTAAATGGAGAGGCAATTAATACCCCACGATGAATCCGGACAATCTGTTTTTGCTTTCGTTCGTCACCTGTTGCCGAAGATGAATGATAAATAACTAAACCAGATTATGACAACATGTTTAACGTCTTCAGTAATTATTCTTGCAGAAAAATATTAACAGAATAAATAAAAAATCAATAGCTTAGATGCCAAATTACATCAGCACTCACTGGGGGACTTACAAAGTTTCTCAAGATAGAACTAATAAAATAAAACTTGAAAACTGGGAGTTAGATTCAAGTCCTACTGAATTTGGATTAGGCTTGGCAGATGCCGCAGTAGATGATTTAAGAATTAAACAACCTCATGTCAGAAGAGGGTGGCTGGAGAGTAAAGCTAAGAATGATGGTAAAAGAGGAAGAGATGAATTTATTGCAATAAGTTGGGAGGAAGCATTTAATCTTGCCTCGACAGAATTAGTCAGGGTAAAGAATGAGTATGGTAATGCTGCTATGTATGCGGGTTCTTACGGATGGGCTAGTGCAGGCAGATTCCATCATGCTAAAAGTCAGATAAATCGTTTTTTTAATTTATTTGGTGGTTTTACTTCTTCATATCAAAGTTATTCTTATGCAGCAGCTCAAACGCTACTACCTCATATAATTGGTTTGGATTTGTATTCCACTTTAGTGGAGCATACTTCATGGGATGCGTTATCAGCAGAATGTGAATTAATAGTCATGTTTGGAGGAATGCCTTTAAAAAATTCAAAAGTTTCAGCAGGAGGCGTAGGAAAACATGTTACTGAAAAAGGCTTAAAAAAATGTATAGATAATGGAGTAAACTTTATTAATATTAGTCCTTTAAAATCAGACGCTCCAAATTTTCTACAGGCAGAGCAAATCGCAATTAGGCCGAACACAGATACTGCTTTGATGTTAAGCCTGGCTTACATTATGATAAAGGATGATTCATACAACAAAGATTTTATCAAAAAGTATACAGTAGGCTTTGATGAATTTTCAGACTACGTAATGGGCAGAAAAAATAATGCAGAATGCTCGCCAGATTGGGCAGCTGGAATAACAGGAATTCCGGTTGATTCAATAAATAAGTTAGCAGAAAAAATTATTTCCAAAAAGACACTTATCTCAATGTCATGGAGCCTGCAGCGTGCCTCACGAGGTGAGCAACCTTTGTGGATGGGCATTACTTTAGCTTCAATGCTTGGGTGTATAGGTACAGCAACGGGTGGGTTTGGTTTTGGATATTCTTGTGTTAACAGTACTGGAGATTCATTCCCCAGAGTTCCTTGGAAAAGTTTGCCTCAAGGACTGAATAAAGTTAAAGATTTTATTCCTGTTGCCAGGATAACTGAAATGCTGGAAAATCCTGGCAGTGAATTTAGTTATGACGGCAAAAAATTAATTTATCCTGACATTAAGTTAATTTATTGGGCAGGCGGTAACCCTTTTCATCATCAACAAGATTTAAACCGCTTGGTTAAAGCATGGCAAAAACCAGATACGATCATCGTCAATGAAATATGGTGGAACTCTCAAGCTCGTCATGCTGACATAGTGTTTCCTGCAAATACTGCATTAGAACGAAACGATATAATGCTTAATCCAAGAGACCCTACAATTGTCGCAAATACTAAGGCAATGAAAAGTTTTGGAGACTCAAAAACAGACTATGATATATTCAGCGGTTTAGCAAGTAAGCTTGGATTCGGAGAGTTGTTCACTGAAAACAGAAATGAAATGGATTGGATAAAATTCATTTGGAATGAATCATCAAAGATTTGCGAAGAATATAAAATAAATTTACCTGAATTTTCAGAATTTTGGAACAACGGATTTTTTGAAGTTCCGACTTCTGAAAATAAAAAAGTTTTGCTTAAAGAATTTTATCAAGATCCAATTACAAATCCTTTAAACACACCTTCAGGGAAGATAGAAATATCTTCAAAAACTATTGCCAGTTTCAACTTGAGTGATTGCCCCTCTCATCCACAATGGTTAGAACCATATGAATGGCTTGGCAAAGTAGATAAATACCCCTTACATCTCATTTCTAACCAGCCAACCCATCGTTTACATGGTCAACTGGATAATGCGATAAGTAGTCAAAATGGAAAAATAGCTGGTAGAGAACCCGTTTTAATTAATTCTAAAGATGCTGATAAAAGGGGTATTAAGTCAGGAGATATAGTTGTATTGAGCAATGATAGAGGTTCTGTTTTAGCAGGTGCAGAGATTACAGATGATGTGATGCCAGGAGTTGTTGTGTTATCAACAGGAGCCTGGTTTGACCCAGATGAAGATATTAGTTTGGATCGTCATGGTAATCCGAATGTTCTAACAAAAGACGTTGGCACATCTTCGCTTGCACAAGGGCCAACTTCTCACACAACTTTGGTTGAGATGAAAAAGGCAAATCAAGAGATAATTAAAGATGTGGAAATTTTTAATATTCCTAAAATAACTAGTAACAATACTTTAACAAATTAAATATCACATAAAGCTGCTTACAATGGAAAATATAATAGAATTTCAAAATGTCTCAAAGTCTTTTGGAGATTTAAAAGTATTAAATGATTTGAATTTACAAGTAAAAGATGGCGAAAAGCTACATCACTCCTACACCATCCCTTCCAATAAGACGCGATAGCACGTTACTTAAAAGCTTTGAGATGTTATTGTCGTAATTATTCCACGGCAGGCTCCCACAAAAAGTTATTGAGCCAACTGAAAAAACCTGGCCTCCACCCTCGGTGGTAAAATAAACCATATCAGCACGCTTGGCCTGCCCTTCTGGTCCACCAGACAAATTGGTCAGATGGGTAAGTTGCTCTTCCGGCACTAGCATAAAATTATTGGCTGTATCGTAGGATTGGGCGAGTACAGTGATGCGACTCCCCTCGGCAAGATTAAGGCCATCACTAAGGGCTGGATCGATGCGGTCCAACTCAAAACCAGCAGCTCCATTTCCGCTAAAGCCGAAGTCACCGAGAGTATCGCCTTCGATACCGTCAAACACCCAGTCGAATTCTGGGTCATGACAAACTCGATTGTAGGGCATTCCGACAAAAATGCCCTGGGCTGTAAAGCCAATACCCACTAATTGTTGTGGAGGGCGTCCATTTCTACGCCATAGGCCGCCATAACTGCCATCAAAAGCATTGTAATATTCACCTGGCTCAGATGCCCATGCACGCAAGCCATCTTCTGCACGGCGTATTTCAAGCAGGTCTTTGTCATCACGATGGCGTACAATACGCCAGTAAAATCCATTGCCACCCAGATAAAGAAAGGAACCTCCACTATCGCGGTAAGCGGTCAACGCATCAAGCATCTGGCTTGTGTGATATTCAGGATGGCTTCCTGTGGTAACGGCTGCGTAATCCTTGATCGCATCCACACCTTCATTATGGAGTTCTTCATCGGTGACAATATCGTAATCAATGCCCTTAGCATGAAGCCAGGAGATGAGGTGGCTGTCGGCCTGAAAATGTCGTAACCCAGAACAATCTCCTTCACAGAATGTAATGTAACCAGGTCGTAAATTAAACAATGGACGTTTATGAGAGGCATGGCAAACTCCAGAACCATCACAGTGTAAATTGTATGTTGATAGGCCGTAATTTGAAAATTCGGCTGGATTGTGAGGATATGCCCCCCAGTCTTTGCTTCGATCGCGCCATCCTGCATGATATTCAGGCCGAGCGTGATTACCGTAAATAGTATAGGTAAAAGTTGAAACCAAGACACATAATTTGGCTGTCGGCTTACCCAAAGGTGGGCAGACAAAAAATGGCATAGCATCTTCATGGTCATCACTTGAAATTCTCATTACGTAGATGCCTGAAGGCATAGAGCTGGTTATTTTGAGGCTAAAATCAGTTTCCCAACCAAAATCATAAATATCATCTTCGTGAAAATGGATTGCGCCATAATGCTCAGGTTTGTGTCTCCAGTTGTGCTCACTTCCGTCCCAATAAGCCCCCTTAACACCCCGGGTAGGAGAGTTGACGAGATCCATGTCAGGGCAATTATTTCCGGTAACAGACGATCCCGATATATCGCCAGAAAAATCCCAATTTGCCACAAGGTTTCCATCGGCCCAAATTTGAGGATTTTCGATTTTGCCATTGAATAACTGCTCGGCCGATCCTGAAGAAATTCTAGCCCCGACGCTGACTATTCCGTCTATATCAATCCCTGAACCCGCTACCAGATTACTGCTCGCCGTCGCTACATTTTGGGTTGCGGAATTTTGTTTCAGGAGAGTTACTGAAATGCTGAGCTGTCCTTCTACCCCGATACAGCAATCAATCTTATACCAGTGATGCAGGTTTAACCGCTTCGGTGCGCTAATCGTATAACCCCCAAAGCTTAATTCAGCATGACCGTCCGGATTCATGAGTAATTCTGTTTTCCCAACTGCAAGCATGGTCTGGTTATGAACGCAGTATTGGGTTGGCCAAACCAATAGGGCAACTTTGAATTCGTTTTTAGCGGTTATAGCTACGGGGATTGCAGTCTTGCCATATGATCCTGGGTAAAATGGCTGATTGCGACCAGCAAATGTTTGCACCGGGAAAAATTCCTCACAGCTTTCTTCGACAATACCTACGCCCTTCGGGTTAGGATCGGCACTGATTGAACGAAATAGCTGTGCCTTTATCGGGGATTGGGACTGGCTTGAAATTTTAAAATCTATTTTGCTTCCTGGGCGCCCTGATAACTTGCTTGTGTAACCCACCAATGGAACGGTTCTCATGATATAGTCCTATTCTAGTAACAAAAATTTAACCAAAAATCAGCCCGGTAAGACCAAACTTAACATAATAAAAATGTAGGAAACTCAAAAAATGTCGAATATATGTTTCTAAGTTTCTATTATTAAACATGATTTCATAACTTCTATATTGATATATTTTTTAAGTCCCCAAGGGAAGCCTGATAAAAATAAATAACTAAACTAATCTAATTGAATTCCTGATTATGTTTTTAAACTTGCAGCATATCTTGCTATCACTGTGAATTGCATACATGTAACTTTTTAATCACATACAGTTATATCTTATTTATTTCTTTTGCTTCTGTCATGAGCGATTATTTTCGAACAGAAATCTTTATAATATTATTTAGGATTAAATGTTTTGGCTCTTACTCCCAAATTTAAGGTTTATTCTAACCAATATCGGGACGTCCAACTGGTGACAGTTCTGCCTCCAGTGCTGCACCAACTCTTAGCACCAGCAACTCATCATTTGCCCGACCAACAATTTGCAGGCTTGTGGGAATGCCACCTTCAGACAAGCCTACCGGAAGTGCCAGGGCGCACATTTCCAGGTAATTGAACGGACGGGTGAAATGTCCAGGTGATATATCCTGGTCGATTTCAGTCAACATGGGTGCAGTCGACGTAATAGTCGGGGTGAGAATGGCGTCCAATCCGGCCATCTTTTTAGCGAATGCTTTGCTGCAAATTCGTCTTGTTTCCAGCATCCGGACATAATCATGCGCTAGGTATTTTTTGCCTGACAGCATCCGCTTGCGAACATCTTCATCCATCGGTTTAGCCGCATCCTCAAACAATATACCGTGATTATGGTAGGCTTCGATGGCGGTGATAGCACCATTTTCATTGGCTAATTTTTCGTAAGGCGTAGGCGTATTAAATACTTCGGTTATAGCCCCCAGTCTTTCAAGTTCTTCAATCGCTAAGTCATAACTATCCAGAATTTCTGATGAACAGTTTAAACGCTCTTTTTCGTCTATCTTACCGAGCCGCAAACCTGCCACACCTTTCCCTAACATCGCAAACAAACCTGTATGACTTGCCCGCTCCTGGTCAATTGCCCAACCTTCGCAACCATCCATAACTTGAAACATAAGTCCCGCATCTATAACCGTTTGTGTTATAGGGCCAGGAGTGTCCAGCGTTTGCGAAAGCGGCATAATCCCATCGCAAGGAAGTCTGCCTTCACTTACCTTCAAGCCCACCATGCCGCAATAAGCCGCAGGAAGGCGAACTGATCCACCGGTGTCAGATCCGACTGCACACACGGCCATTCCTGCGGCGAGAGCGACAGCAGACCCAGATGATGAGCCACCAGGAACGCGTTTGTGGGTTAAATCCCACGGGTTCCATGGTGTTCCCATTCGCTGATTTGTTCCCCAACCTCCAAATGCGCATTCAACGGATTTTGATTTTCCGATGATAATACCGCCTGCGGCTACCAGTCTACGGACAATGGTGCCGGTCTTTGTTGAAACTCTGTCAGCCAATGCTAATGATCCGTTAGTTGTTATCTGTCCTTCAAGATCAAAAATATCTTTTAACGCAAACGGTATTCCGTGAAAGGGCCCAATACGATGTCCTGAAGCAATAGCTTTGCTGGCTGCATCAGCAGCGGATAGTGCCGAATCTATGTAGAGTGCCTGGTATGCGCCGAGCTTGGGTTCATGTGCCTCAATGCGCTGGAGGTGGGATTCCATCACATTGCTGGGAGTTAAAATACCCTGTTGGAAGGATTCTGACAATGTGTCAATCGATCCAAATGGATCTTTTAAGTCAGGGTTTTTCAAGTCTGCCCCATCTATTATACTTTGTTTTATGCGGGTTCTACCGGAGGCATCTGGACGATGGCTTGATTAACGGATCCCTCCTGCTTCCAATCTTGTCCAGGGACAGCGGAAATAAGAGCTTTAGTGTAACTGTGTTGGGGTGCTGCAAATAACTCAGCGGTGGCTCCGGTTTCTACAATCTCGCCATAGCGCATCACGGCCAAACGATCGCAAATCTGAGCTGCAACACGTAAATCATGTGTTATGAAGATCATCGACAAATTCATCTGATCACGGATATCATCCAGTAAGCTAAGAATTTGTGCCTGAATAGAAACATCTAATGCTGATACGGGCTCATCGGCAATTAGGATTTCAGGGTCTAAAGCCAGAGCCCGTGCAATTCCAACTCGCTGGCGTTGCCCTCCTGAAAACTCGTGTGGAAAACGATCAAATGCGCGTTCATCCAGACCGACGATAGAGATAAGTTCACGTGCCCGTTCACGTGCCACCTCTTTGCTATCTCCTTGAATGATCGGTCCCTGAGCAATGATGTCGCCAACTTTAATTCTGGGATTTAACGAGGCAAAAGGATCTTGAAAAATCATTTGGATTTTTGCACGCCACGACCTCATTTCCGCGCGATCAAGCTGATTCAAATCTACACCTTCAAGCACAATTTTACCGCCATCATTTTCTAGTAAACGAATAACACAGCGAGCCAGCGTTGATTTGCCAGATCCACTTTCGCCAACGACACCAAGTGTTTCACCTCGCCGTAAATCAAACTCAACGTCTTTAACCGCAATGACCTTGCGTTGTGGCAACCCAAAACCAAAGAAACTTCGCTCTCCCCCAAAAACTTTATTCAAGCCACGAACTTCAAGAGCTATTTCACTTGAAAGTACCCGTGCTTCACGTGGGTTTAGTCTCGGAACAGCTGCGATTAATCCTTGTGTGTATTGGTCCTCGGGTGCGTTCAAAATCTTTTTAACCGTCCCGGATTCTACAATCCTGCCTTCTTGCATAACCACCACCCGGTCAGCAATATCTGCCACAACTCCAAAATCATGGGTGATAAATAGAACTCCGGTGTTATAGGAAAGTTGCAATTCCTTGATGAGTTTGAGGATTTGAGCCTGTGTCGTAACATCGAGCGCTGTTGTTGGCTCGTCAGCAATGAGGATTTTGGGGTTAAGCGCCAGAGCCATTGCGATCATCGCACGTTGACGTTGTCCCCCTGACAACTCGTGTGGATACGCGCTAATTATTTTCTCAGGATCAGGAAGATGAACGTCGTCGAGCAATTTTAGCGACCGTTGTACCCGTTCTTTGCTGGACATATTTACATGGAATCGGAAGACCTCATCAATTTGCTTGCCGATTGTCATCACTGGATTCAATGCTGTCATCGGTTCTTGAAAGATCATAGATATTTCACTTCCTCTGATCTCTCGGAGGCGATCGTAGCTAATTTGTACGATGTCCTCGCCGTTATAATTTATCTCACCCTTTTTCACACTCACATGGGGTGCCGGGAGCAAACCCATGACCGCGCGTGCAGAAAGCGACTTACCAGAGCCACTCTCACCGACAATGCACAAGGTTTCTCCTTCCCCAAGATCCAAGTTTAATCCCTCTACGGCATAGTCACGCTCTGCGCCAGTTGGAAGAGCAATATGGAGATCACGTATACTTAATAATTTTGTGCTCAATTTCGTTCCCTCAGGCGTGGATTCATTGCATCGTTCAATCCTTCACCAATAAGGTTGATCGAAAGAACAGTTACTAGAATGGCGATGCCGGGGAAGGTGCAAATCCACCACGCGGAACGTAACATTGATCTCCCTGCCCCGATCTGAAAGCCCCAACTCATAATGTTGGGATCACCCAAACCTAAAAAAGCCAGACCACTTTCGATCAGAATTGCGGTAGCCACCATCAGCGAGCCAATAACAATAATCGGACTGAGACAGTTGGGTAACATTTCTCGTAACATTATACGGAAATCTCCCATGCCTAGTGTATGGCAGGCTTGTACAAACTCCCGATTTTTTAGAGCTAGAAACTCACCACGAACCAGTCGGGCTACTCCAGGCCAGGATACTACAGTGATGGCAATGACTATACTCTCAATTGAAGGCTTCATGATTGCCACTAGCAAGATAGCAAACACAAACGACGGGATGGTTTGGAAAATTTCAGTAATGCGCATCAGGAGATCATCAGCACGGCCCCCATAATAACCAGCAAAAGCACCAAAGATAACACCAATGAAAACTGAAGTAAGAGTCGCAATCAAGCCAATCATGATTGATGTTTTAGCTCCGTGGGCAATTCCCGCAGCAACATCCCTGCCTAGAGTGTCACTGCCCAGAAGGAAACCGTTGGTTCCAGGCAAAGACATAGGGATTCCAACAAGCCGGAATGGGTCTTCTGGAAAAACAAAATTGGCGATGGCCGCCATAAAAATTACCAGCCCAAGAATCACCAAGCCTAAAACTGCTGAGCGACTTCTTGAATATCTCTCCCAAAAATTAGCCATAATTATGCTACCTCAATGCGGGGATCTAGGAATGAATAAATGACGTCAACGATTAGATTAACAGCCACTACCAATACTGACGATAGCATGAAAATGCCTAGCAACAGGTTCAAGTCTCGAGCAAATAAGGATTCAAATGCCAGCATGCCAAGGCCCGGCCAGGCGAACACCGACTCAACAATAACTGAGCCACCAATCAACGCTCCTACCTGGACACCAGCCATCGTAACCACTGGCAACAATGCGTTGCGTACAACATGGACAAAGGTGATTCGACGCTCTGTAAGTCCCTTTGCACGAGCAGTAACAACATAGTCTTGCCCATATTGTTCGAGCATTGATGCCCGCATCATCCTCGTGTAAAGGGCCAGATAGAATAAAGAGAGTGTGATCGTCGGTAAGACCAGATGTCGGGCAATATCTGTTATCCTGTCAAATCCCTCATAAAATGCCGATATGTTCTCCATTCCACTGGTCGGAAACCAGCCCAGGTAGATTGAAAACACGACAATCATCATTAATCCTACCCAGAATAGCGGTGTTGCATAGGTAATCAATGCAAAAATGGAAATAGCTGAATCTTTCCAGGTGTTTAATCTGGTGGCAGCCATCAAGCCCAACAGAATCCCAAAAGTAACGGCAATAAAAATTGTGCTAGTCATCAGCAACAAGGTAGGCCAAAATCGGTCGACAATCAGTTTCGAGACAGCCATGTCATGGCGGAATGAATATCCTAAATCGAGTTTGGCAACATTTTTTAGATAGACCAGAAGTTGTATTGGAAGAGGCTGGTCGAGGCCGAATTTTGCCCTTAACTCAGCCATGTATTCTGGAGTCGCAGATCCCGCCTCACCTGCCAGAACGTCAACTGCGTCACCTTCCGCCAAATTTAAAAGAAAAAAATTCAATACTATGATAGCAAGAATAATCGGAATGCCCTGAGCCAGGCGTTTCAAAACGTAACGGAAAATCTTGGAAGTTCGGTTCATTAAACATTTCACACCTATGCCAAGCTTTTGTATGCACCGGAGCTTAACAAGTTTATTAATTAATTTGAAAAATTGTTCAGGTACCAAAAAATATGCATATGGTACCTGAACATTAGATATTACTGATCAAGCCACGCTTCAGAAAAGGAGCCATAAGCACCCATAGCTGAGTTAGTCGCACCTTTAAGTTTTGCATTATAAACCGTTAGAAACTGTAACTCGAACAGGTTCACAACTGGCATATCTTCTGCCAGAATTATCTGCACCTTTTTATAAATAGCATTCCGTTTGGTTGCATCAGCTTCAACCGAACCAGCGGCCAACAATTTGTCCAACTCCGGATTGCTGTAGCGGGACGAATTCACAAAATGAGTCCCTTTGCGAATCTGATCTGTACCGTAGTGCCGATGTACACCAAGAACGGGGTCTGGCAGCTGATAGAAATAGTTTATGTTCATCACAAAATCATATTTGTGATAGATCCGCTTCAGCCAGGTTGGTACATCTTCATATCGTAGTTCCAGTTTAATACCAATATCACCCATAACCTGTTTCAGATATTCACCAGCACGACGCCAATCTTCACCATAAGGTATAAGATCAAGAACCCCCTTCAGGCGGACACCGCTTGCATCTGCTTTAATACCTGCTGCATCCAGGACTGCTATGGCAGCTTTGACATCACCACCTGCGGGGTAATTTGGCATTGAGGCATATAGGCCTGTTGGCGCGAAATTACTCGACAATGCACTAGTTGCCGGCTTCCCGTAACCAAACCATATATTTTTAATCATGAATTGACGGTCGATAGCGAGAGAAATCGCTTTACGCACAGCTGGATTGACGAATGGACCTTCTTTGGTGTTAAACTCAATCAAGGCCATCGGATTGATCATGGAATAGCCATCTGTCGTCACTGAAATATCGTCACGCTTCTTTAATCGCACAGCGTCGATGTTTGGTATCGCACCATAAGCACCGTAAAGGACTTCACCATTCTCCATTGCAGCAGTTCTTGTAGATGCATCCGGAATAAACCGGCCGACTATCCGATCAAGATAAGGGAGACCCTTACGCCAGTAATTTTCGTTCTTATCAAGACGGATATATTGGCCTTTTTTCCATTCAACGAATTTGAAAGGACCTGTTCCAACCGGATTATTCCCTAGAGCAGCGCTTTTGATGTCTTTACCTTCCAGCAAGTGCTTTGGAACAATTGGGGATTCATAGGCAGCGAATGAGCGGAGCATGTATGGTGCAGGGTTATTCAGTTTGAAAACTGCCGTATGAGCATCTGGCGTATCAATTCTGTAAACTTCTCGGAATGAATTAGGACCGCGTGGGTGCACTTTTTTTAACACTTGAAGAACAGTAAATTTTACATCTGCTGAAGTGAACGGTTTTCCGTCGTGCCAAGTAACACCTTTTCGAAGGTTAAAGGTGACTGTTTTACCGTCTTTACTAACTGTATAAGTTTCAGCCAGTACCGGTATAATATTTAGGTCATTGTCATAATCAAACAAGCCCTCATAAATTTTAGGTGCCACTAGGCCAATCGGGCCAGATGTAGAAACATAAGAAGCAAGTGTTGGAGGCTCAGGTTGCACCAGGTAGACTAGTGTACCTCCTGCCTTCTGCGCTTGCACCGAAAAACTCACTGTTATTATGGCCATCGCCAAAATTGCTGTCTTTAAATATAGACGTATCATTCAACTCTCCTATTAGAAAAAATTACAAATTTATCTACCATCATCGACAAAGGATTGGTCAACTGATGAGTTAAAAGTTATTAAATAGATTCTTAATTCTTACTAAACACAAATGTTGTTTTATTTGCATCTAACCTCCAATAAATATTTTATGTCATCATTTCTCCCCCCTTTCTGTTCTTAAAAAAGTTAACTGTGATTTGTCATCAAAATCTGCCACATCACATTGGTGCAAAAACACTAATCCCTTTTACACCAAGGAATAGTTTTCCATTCCACTCATTTAAATCCAACAGCAATTTCAAGCATTCCTGAAGTTACTATTGGTACTTACTAGGAGATGAATAGTACCCACATTTTAACACCTGTCAAGTTATTTTATATTAATATTTATTATATTTGTGTTGATGTCTGAAGAAATAGACTGTTGGTACTTCTTGAAGGAAAATGTTATTCTGACCCAGATTTATGTCAAAATTATATACAAATAATTGAGTTGATTGTATCGTAAATATCAAGATAAATTTTCGAATAAATTCAGTTAGATATAAATATAGTGGTTGTGCGCAATGTAGTGTTTATTTTCAAGCAACTGTGCCAATGTTTTCTTACCGCAAGCAATACCGCCAATGGTGCCGCCTCTTGCAAATTATTTAATTACCATGTTCAAGGAGGCACCTTTGCTGGCAGCAATAACTGTTGTTGAATTATTTAGAGCAGCTGATCAATACAGTAATAGTCATTATAAATATCTAGAGCCAATGACTCTTGTGGGTGTATTCTTTTTGTTAGTCTCAATTCCTTCAGCAATTGCTGCAATGAAATTAGAGAAGAAATTTAAGCTCAGATAGCTATAATAGTAGCAGTTTGTATGACTTCCGGGTTATTATTAATGTACATAAAATAACCTGAAACTCTGAATTCTCTAATCCGCATTCCAGTGATATAAGCATGCGTCGCTTTTTTTTAGTCCTCATTCTATTTTTATTAGTTGCAGCCTGTGAACAGAAGATTCCCAAAGATACAGAGACAGAGTCTGCTTTGGAAGTTGGGAGCAATAATGAATCTCTGACTTCAAGCAGTGATCCTGCAAAAGGTAAGACTGTATATTATGCAAACTGTACCTCCTGTCATAATTATAATCCCAAAAAACCCGGCAGTATTGGCCCAGATATTTATGGTTCGTCGATAGAACTTCTCACAAATAAAATTCAGTACGGTAAGTATCCGCAGAATTACCAAGCAAAAAGAACAAGCAAAATTATGCCGCTGCTTCCGCATTTAAAACAGCAAATATCAAATATACATGCATTCCTAAATTTGCCTTCAAAATAAAAACCCTATAATCCCAGCCTTTTATAATTCATGCCGAGCCTCTTTTATATGGCATGAGAATTGCGTTTTTCAGACAATTACGCGTGTGTAACCGAGAGTAAGATGCGCTTTATTTAAGCTTGTCTGAAGCAGGATAAAATTATTTAAAATCTCCACAGCGTTGCCATGCCGGTCTACCAACTGATTCCTGAAGTATCTTTGTTTCCGCCGACCGAAGAAGCGGAAGATGATGGCTTGTTGGCGGTTGGCGGTGACTTAACTAAAGAACGTTTGCTTGCTGCATACAGCAGAGGTATTTTTCCTTGGTATGAAGTAGGGCAGCCGATTTTGTGGTGGAGTCCTGATCCGCGTCTGGTTTTAATTCCTGAAGAGTTGAAGATTTCACGCAGTCTGCGTAAAGTTCTACGCAAGCAGCAGTTTGAGATACGTTTCGACACTGCTTTTCAACAAGTGATCAAAGCCTGTGCCGATGTTAGAACGGAGCAAGGCGAAGGAACTTGGATCATTCCGGAAATGCAACAGGCGTACACGGAACTGCATCAGGAGGGTTTTGCGCATTCGGTGGAAAGTTGGCAGGATGGTAAATTGGCCGGTGGTCTTTATGGAATTTCTTTAGGGCAGTGTTTTTTTGGTGAATCAATGTTCAGCACAAGGAACGATTCTTCCAAAGTGGCACTGGCGGCGTTAGCAGAATTTTGCAGAGAGGTCGGGATCAAAATGATTGATTGCCAAATGACAACAGCGCATCTCTTGAGTTTGGGTGCAAAGGAAATCCGGCGGGAAATCTTTTTGAAAAAATTGAAAAGACACCTTGAGCAACCAACTCTAAAAGGAAGCTGGAACTGTGGTTCCGCTTCAGTCAAAACAAATATATTTCAAAATTGAAATGCCAGAATCACAAGGAAAAAAAGTATTTCGCATTCAGTTATCAGTTTCAGTTGTTTTATTGTTGTTTACTCTGAGTGCCTTAAGTTTGTTTGCGTCATTTTATTTAGGCATGATTGCCGGTAAAAGTATGCAGCGTCCACCGGAAACTTCCACAGATGAAGCAGAATCATTGGCAGAGGAACCAAT
>Ga0233429_1002584_pt1 | contig 18532 bp, 25 predicted proteins | sample SI_118_April2016_3_FD_179879 | JGI IMG/M metagenome (GOLD analysis project Ga0233429, IMG submission 179879) | Seawater microbial communities from Saanich Inlet, British Columbia, Canada - SI_118_April2016_135_MG | ecosystem: Environmental > Aquatic > Marine > Inlet | place: Canada: British... | reverse complement strand
GTATAAGTCCATCATTATAGTGTCCTTATGAATGCCTTGTATTTAGATGCAGATTCTGGGTCTTTCATTATATATGGTTCGGCTTCTGGCCATCTGCCTTTTTTTCTTATATCCCTAGCATACATAGATGCATATTCTGGACTCTTCATTATATATGGTTCTGCTTCTGGCCATCTTCTTTCCATTACATACATAGCATAAAAATATGCATATTTTGGATCTTTCATTATATATGGCTCGGCTTCTGGCCATTCATCTTCTATTACATACTTAGCATAAAAATATGCATATTTTGGATCTTTCATTATATATGGTTCTGCTTCTGACCATCGGTTTCCCATTACCCCACCAGCATACTCATATGCATATTCTGGGTCTTTCATTATATATGGTTCTGCTTCTGGAAATCTGCCTTCTATTACATATCTAGCATACCAATATGCAGAATATGGATCTTTCATTATATATGGTTCTGCTTCTGGCCATCTGCCTTTTTTTCTTATATCCCTAGCATACATATATGCATATTCTGGACTCTTCATTATATATGGTTCTGCTTCTGGCCATTCATCTTGTATTGCATCCATAGCATACAGATATGCATATTTGGGGTCTTTCATGATGTATGGTTCTGCTTCTGTCCATTCACCTGTTAGTCTTGCTTCTTCATATGCGAATCCTGGGATTTCAAACCTATCTTTATAGCCATATAATGTCTCTGGGTTTGTGTGTTTGCTGTATAAGTCCATCATTATATTTAGTTTGCGGACGCATGAATAAATATTATACATACTGAAACAAAAGGAGTATGATATGTTCACATGGATCGCCAAACGATATGCAATGGCAAAAATCAAAGCATTTATCGCAAGAAAAATAGTCAAACGCATACAACGTAAATATAATTTAAGTTCACAATACAAACAATCATTTACAATGGCACACGATGTTGATTGGCAAAAGATTAATAGATATGCAGAATTGGCAAAATTAGCATATGCAGATAAAATAGATGACATTAAGCAAGCATATCCAAACCAGGTATATGTGAATGAAATTAAACAAATTCGATATTTTTTACTAACGAATCGAGGTGAAAAAACCTATACTATCTCTATTCGTGGTACTAGTAATATCAAGAATGCTATGCAAGATATTAAATTTGACAAGGATTGGTCAACCAGATTGCAATGTAAGGTGCATAGTGGGTTTCATGGGGTAGCAGAACGAATTTTTGCTGATTTAAGAAGGTTAATGGCTGACGCATCATACGCTATTAATATAACTGGACATTCATTAGGTGGTGCAGAAGCAGTTATAGTAGGTGCATATTGTTATCAAGCCGGATTAAATGTTAATGAAATAATCACATTCGGTCAGCCGAAAGTATTTGATCGTGATGGTATATTTAAATGGGAACATTTGCCACTAACAAGGGTAGTTAATGAAACCGATGTAGTACCATTAGTTCCACCAGTTGAATTATTGTATATGTTTAAACGATATAGGCACTTTGGCAAAATGATTAAGTTAGTCAATGATGAGTATTATTGTTTCTTAGAACCAGCACAGGCAAGTGGAATGGGAGTTAATTCATTTTGGTTAAATGCTGCCAAAGAAGATTTTTCATTTTTGGATATAGCAAAAGAATTACCAGATCATTTTATGGATAACTATTTAGATAACATAACACCTAAATTATCAGGTGGCAAAGAAATACGATGGAAAGATAGAGAAAGGTACTTAGAAGATGAAACTTGAAGATATGTCAAAAAAAGAGTTAGATGAATATGGGGAAACTCTTGGGTTAAAGCTAGATCGAAGAAAAAAGAAACAATATTTAATTGATGCTATCGAAAAAGAAATATTAACTCGGCAACACGATGATAATATGTTATCAGATTATGCAGCGAATGTTAGGCAATCTGAATTCATAATAGAAACTATTGTATATGGAATATTGATAATTGGTGTTATTGGTGTTATCAGCACGAGTATATGATTACATTAGATAATATCAAACAAATGGTCGCCAAAGGTACACTGTGTCCATATGCATTTAATACATATGAACTAGGACCACAAGGCAGACAACGATTCTGTTGTGTATGGAAGGAGCAAGCATTACTTGATGAAGATGGCAACCAACTAACGGTTAATAATAGCACCATACAAGATGCATGGGATAGCACACAACTCAATCAAATCCGTGCAGATATGCTTGATAGCAAACAAGTGAAGGGGTGTGAACGCTGTTACCATGAAGAACAATCATCGTCAGCAAGTTTGCGTTTGCAAGAAAGCCATCGTATACTGGAAGTACCAGAAGATACGGCATATTTCGTTGATACAATAAATGAATTTACAAACACAGGTAAGGTGAAGCATATTAGACGAATGGATTTGCGATTAGCATCATTGTGTAATATTGCTTGTGTAATGTGTACTCCAGATATATCCACAACCTCCGCCAGAGAAGCAAAAAAAATACTTGATAAGGATCAACGATTTGCAGAATTTACCAACTATAAGCCTATATTTGAAAATGAGGTCGATTTTGGGTTAGATCAGAAATATATGCAAGATGTGCAAGATAACATACATCATGTAAATAAAATATTCTTTATAGGCGGTGAACCAAGCGTAATGCGATCTATACCAATTCTATTACAGTATTGCATAGATCAAGATATAGCAAAAAATATAGAAGTTCAATTTAGCATTAATGTTACTAACTTAGCACAACGAAGTGTTGAACTATTATCACATTTTAAGTCTGTGCAAATAACATTGTCGATTGATGGTGTTGGAAAAGTAAACGAGTACATTAGATATCCCAGTAAATGGGATAAAATAATGGCTAATTTAGAGATATTAATGGATTTACCAGAACCATTTTGGTTCTCAACAGCACCAGTCCCAATGATATATAATGTATTGCATTGGCATGAGTTAATGCAGTTTTGGGATAGTATCAATAAAAATCTAATGATTGGGAGACAAATTTATGTTGGTCCGTGTGACTTAGTTGATCCGCCATTTTTAAAGTTCCAAAACTTGACACCAGCATTACGTCCATTAGCAATTGAACGATTGAAACAATGTTTTGACCTAGAAATGTATAACACCAATGATACCATATCAGAAAAAACAAAGTATATGATCTCTGAGTTAGAAAATAACACATTCAATGAAGATTATTATAACCAAATGGTTCAATACTCACAAATATTAGATAAGCACAGAAATCTAAATATGCATGAGTGTATTCCTGAATTAACAGACATACTATATAGTTAAGTTATATCTATCGGCTAATTCAGTAATCTTTTTAGTTAGTTTGCCACTTTTTGGATATTCCAATGGTTTTCTGTTTGAGTATTCTTCTTTATATAGTTTAGCTATCTTGTTAAATAGTCGTTTACCTAATTTTTTTGGTTTAGGTTTTTCTAAGTAATCTGCTAGTTCCCCTCAAATGTATAAATAATACTCATACATTTGAGGGGGAAATATGTGGATATACAATAATACAGAGTTAACAGCAATACCGAAAGATGCAGTAGGATTTATATATTTAATTACGAGAATTAACATTGACGCTTACCCAGAAGAACCAATGTATTACATTGGCAAAAAACACTTCCATTCTAAGCGAAAACAGAAGAACAGTAAACGGCGTAAAACCGTAGAATCTGACTGGCAAAAGTATTATGGGTCATCTGGAGTTCTAAAAGAGAGTATAAAAAAACACAGCAGAGACAACTTTCATAGAGAAATTATACGGATATGTTACTCAAAATCCGAAATGACATATCACGAGGTAATGGAACAAGTTAATCGCAGAGTACTAAAGTACGATAAATTCTCAATAATGAAGAAAAAGTACTACAATCTTAATATTCTAGGTAAATTTTACAAAGATACAATCTTTACGAATGCAGATAAAATTCGTATCAAAGAGTATATAGAAACAGCAGTTGATGAACATACCAAAGTAGCTGTTACCAATGGCACTGATACTAGATACATAAATACGTTGATTGAAGATGTTCCGGAATGGCTATCATTAAATTCAGAATGGCGAATAGGTTCAACTATACATAACACAGCTAGTGGTAAAGTTTGGGTAACAAACGATATCATTTCTAAACCGATATTCCCAGATGACATGCGTTTGTTCTTAGCTGATAATCCTTCTTGGCGGAAAGGTTTTCAAGCAATACCACGGTATTGTGTTGTTACTGATGGTGAGGACAATTTACACATTCTATGTGATACTGTTGATGAGTTCTTATCAAAGAACAATGATTGGTATAGTGGGTCCAAGATAAAAGGAAAATGTGTATCAGTTACCAATGGAGAGACCAATAAACGCATTAAGAAAGACCAACTTTTAGATTTTCTATCTGATAATAATACATGGAGAGAAGGCGGAAAATGCACAGTAGAAAAGGTTAACTATGTCTCTCTGATTAATCTTACCCAATTCAAACAAATGCAAATACCAGAAGAATATGCACCTCAGTATAAAGATGACGGTTGGGAAGAAGCAAACGGAAGAGTAATAAGTCATTACTTTAAATGGGTAACGAAAGGCACAACCAATGAAAAAATAAATCCATGTAAAATAGATGATTATCTAACTAATGGATGGAAGCTAGGACGTTATAACAACTTCAACAAAGGTAATGTAATGATGTTTAAAGATGGTGAATACGAGAGTGTTAAAAATGCTGATATAGACAAATACCTCGATAACTTATGGACTTTAAAAGGCAGACCACGAGGCAATCGCATTAATGTGCATAATGGAATAACCCAACGGTGGTTTAAAACACAAGACGAAGTGGATACTTTCTTACTTAAAAACCCGGATTATTTATTAGGACAAACACCAAGAAAAGCCTTTACAACCAACGGGGTTGTTCCGTGTGTTAATCTATTAACTAACAAAAAAGAAATGGTGAAGACTAGCATATATCAAGATGAGAAATACAAGACATATGTATCAGTTAACGAATTTAACAGCGGAAAGGTTACTATTTTGTTTGATAGCAAAGAATATACAGGATATCGCACGGAGTTAATAGATAACTACGGATTTCCACCAAGTGTGTTTACATTAAAAGACGGCGAAGAGTTCTTTCGCAAAAGAAATACCAAATACAACGGATTAACGATCAAACGCAACGGATAATACACTCAGATATAAAAGGATATTTTAAAAAGGACAAATGGACCAACAATTAATACTTGATATCTACCAATACATCGGTTCTGCCACTGGCATGATTGGTGGCATTATGATTGCATGGCACACCCAATATAGCAAGTATGGGTTTATCTTTGCGACGGTTGCATCAATATTCTTGGCATTGTGGTGTTATCTTAGTCAAGAATGGGGTTATTTTGCATTAAATCTAGTTTACTTTGCTATTGATGTGTTTGGTGTATACCGATGGTTCTATTCACCTACCCATCGTATATCTCATTGACTATTAACCAAATCTATGATATACGACATGAATAATGCCACCCTCTGAATGGGGAAAGCTAAATAATAACCCATAACAGAGGAATATTAAATTGACAAATCATGAAATTATAGTAGAACAGATGGAAACTTATCTTGCAGAGAATGTGAAACTTACCGAAAACGGTGTAAAGGCTAGTGCAGCAAGGGCTAGGAAAGCATTACAGGAGATTTCTAAATCTATCAAAGAACGTAGGAAAGAAATTATGGATGAAAAAGCCGCTATTTAATGGCAAAAGAAGCAGGAATAAATGTAGAAGGTGTAGTATCGGAGGTTCTACCTGGCAATAAATGCAGGGTAGAACTTAATGGCATTGATAAAGAAATCATTTGCTATCTTTCTGGTAAAATGAGGAAAAACAAAATTAGAGTACTGATGGGCGATAACGTTGAAGTAACAATGAGTCCATATGACCTAACCCAAGGAAGAATCACACGGCGGAATTAATTATCACCAAGTAAGCATAGTTTAATGCTAAATACAGTTAAATTATACTTTTAAAAGGATGGTAAAAATAATATGGCATATCAAACAGTTAATACCGGATCTAGTGCAAATGATGGTACCGGCGATCAATTAAGAACAGCATTTGACAAAATCAATGACAACTTCAGTGAGGTTTATGCTGAATTAGGTGGCACAAGTTTATCTAATGTCAGTATAACGGCTAATACTATAAGCACGGATGATGCCAATGGTTCATTGACTATTGCACCAAATGGTAGTGGAACAATCATTTTAGCAAATGCAGTCTCTGCATCAAGTAATGTATCTGTAACAGGAAAATTAACTGTTGCCAATGCTGCGGCATTCAGTGGGCCAGCAAATACATTTGTTACATTTGGCGCAGCTGATGCTACACCATCGGTTGCTACCGGAAATCTGTTTAAGACAGGTGGTGCAGTAACGATCACAGCATTAGATGATAGTACCGCAGGACAAACCATTACAATCATATCCGATCACGCAGTCATGTATGATGTAACTGGAACAACACTCAAAGGGGGTAGCACCGATATTACTACCGCAATAGGTGATGTGACTACTTGGATATCTGATGGCACTAATTGGTATTTGTTAAGTTTTATGGATGCTAGTACTGATTTAAGTGGTGGACATTAATAGGCTTAATGAATGGCACAACCAGTATGGGTAACTGAATCTGGTAATCTAGGCACTATAGCTGAAGATCAATTCTACCGGATATTGTTAGAAGCATATGACCCCGATTTCCCAACGGATTCAGGACGGATAAAATATCGGGTGATTGCTGGTAAATTACCCAACGGGATGTATGTTGGTGGACAAGGAATGCTTGAAGGCATCCCAAAAGCTATCGGATATGCGACAGGTGTACCTTATCAGGTGAATGAAAATATAACATCTGATTTTACTGTGCGTGTCTATACAGAAAAAATAGAAGATAATGCACTAATTCCTGAATATGTTAATGATAGAACATTTTCACTAACTATTACTGGTCAGGATATCCCACAATTTCAGACAGCATCTGGTTTATTAGGGAGATATTTTGATGGTCAATTAGTTGACATACCAATTGAGACAACCGATGACGATCCTGCCGATGATATAGTAATGTCATTGGCTAGTGGAGAATTACCTAGCGGAGTTAGTGTATCAAGTTCTGGGTTGTATGGTTATATTGAACCCGTGGCATCATTTGGTACATCTGCAATGGCAGGGTGGGACAACGATGCAGTCGGTTGGATTGAATTTCCATGGGATTATAGCACACGGTCAATAAGTAAACATTATCAATTCACTCTAAAAATCACAGATGGGGTAGATACCAATCTACGAACATATTCAATATTTGTGGTTAGTCGTGATAGTATGACAACAGACACTACTGAATTTACGGCTGATAGTGATTATGTGACATGTGATGTGATTGCATTGAGACAACCATATATTACTAATTATGTATCGGATCTAGGCACAGTTAGACATGATAACCATTATGCTTACCAATGCGATGGTATTGACCCAGATGGCGATCCGATTGAATTTGTGTTGATAGGGTCATTGCCGACTGGACTCCAGTTAGATGCGAGTACAGGATGGATATACGGTAATTTAGCTGATATAAACACAGTAGATCAAGATTATAGTTTTTCTATAAAAATCAGAAAATTAAATGATATTGATATACACCAGACATATGATTACACTATAAAAATCATCGGTGATACTGATGCCGAAGTCAAATGGGATGTACCTGATAATTTGGGATTAATCAACAATGGCGAAATTAGCACATTGTATGTAACCGCAAAGCATATCAATGATATATCGCTGCAATATAAATTGAAAGAGGGTGGGGTTGCTAACAAATTACCACAAGGGTTAACATTGTTACCATCGGGGAACATTATAGGTAGGGTAAGCTACGAAGTATTTAAACTAGTTGATAATAAAAAAACAACTGATTTAGACAATATTTCAGCCGATTCTACGTTGCACAATACTAATTCAATTGGCACCGATGAAATCACAATAGATGGTGACCAAACCACATTTGATCAGGAATATGCGTTCTCCGTAAATGCGTATGATGCTAATGGATTAGTTTCCATATTTAATACTTTTACCATTGCGGTGAATCATGAATATGACAAACCAACAAATGCATTATATGTTGATGCATTCATACCAGAAGATGATCGTGATTATATTAGTAGTGTATTAAGCAATGCATCAATTATCAACCCAAATTTATTATATAGAATAGATGATTATAATTTTGGGGTAGCTGACAAAATTCAATACAATCATGCTTATGGATTAAATCCAGAAACACTAGAAAAATATGTAGAAGTAATGCAAAATAATCACTTTGATAAGTCCATTACCATTGGTGAACTAAAAACAGCGCAAGCGTTAGATGACAACGGTGATATATTATATGAAGTGGTTTATGCACAAATGGTTGATAACTTAGTCAATAATAATGGTACAAGTATTAGTTCATCGGTTGATTTAAGTTTCCCATACAATGATATTCAGACAGTAACACCCAATAGTTTATTAAATATGCAAGAACAAATGATCAATAATGTCGGTCAAGTATCTACTGTGTTGCCACGATGGATGTTATCTAAACAAATAGATGGCACTGTTTTAGGATTTACCTCGGCTTGGGTTATTGCATATACATTACCAAATAACGCAAAAGAAGTAGCATATAATATCAATAATAACTTACCTAGAGCATTGAATACAATTGATTTTAGATTTGATCGATTTACATTAGAAACATATTACACAAAGAATTGGGATTCCAAAAACTTTAAATGGTGGGATAGTTCTAGCACGACGTTTGATTATAATCGCGTGTCTCCATCGCGCGGGGTGACTGCTACTGCTAATATTTTCATTTCAACTGATCCGTGTGGATTGGATGGTGAGCCATTCGACACGTACGCATTTGATCATAGTAGTGATTGTAGTATTTTATCAATATCATTAGTTGATACTGGAAGTGAATATTATAGTAGACCACATATTATCATATCAGCTCCCGATTCCCCAATAGGAATACAGGCAACAGCAATAGCAGCCGTGGATTTTAATACCAAACATGTTATCACCATAACACTTACAAACCCAGGCAGTGGGTATTATACACAACCAACCATAACGATAGACTCCCCACGTATTAATTATAGCGAAGATATAACAACACACACTATGTTTGATGATGATACCTGCGCATTCTTATCATATAATTTACACAGTGATACTACCGAACAAAACACTGATTCATCTGTAATTACAGCAGGTGGTATATACCCAGCGTCGACAGAATATGTCTATACTGATAATTATAATAAATACTTAATGATGCCACACAGAAGGATAATAGATAATGCCAAGTAACATAGTACCAAATACAATAGATCACACTTACCCAGTAGCGGGGAGAGATAATGATTCACAGGGATTCAGAGATAATTTCACTAATATTAAGAATAATTTTGAATATGCCGAAGCAGAAATAGATGATTTACAAGCAAATTTCACTAATATTAAGAATAATTTTGAATATGCCGAAGCAGAAATAGATGATTTACAAGCAAATTTCGAATATGCCGAAGCAGAAATAGATGATTTACAAGCAAATGGGATATTTAAAAGTGCTTTAACAGGCGGGTCATTGGATAATGATATGTCCGGTGCACTAATCTCAAATGCGCAAATCAAAGGGTTCAGAGAAGTTAGAGTAGCAAACCCCGAGACTGCTGGTGTCATTAATTTAGATGTGTCTGCTGGACAATATCAAACAATTTCCACAAGTACTAATGCCATTACATTAAGTTTTACTAATTGGGCTTCAGCTGGAAACTATTCAAAAATAAGAGTACAAATTAAAATTGATAATATATTACATACTATAACATTGCCGTCACAAGTAACTCTTGGTTATGTTCAAGGATTAGACAGTGATGTAATTACAGTTCCAAAATCTGGCACTTATATATATGAGTTTAGTACCCAGGATGGTGGTGCGACTATTATTATAAGTGATATTACACCGTTGCCTGCCATATATAGATCTGTAACATTAAGCACAGGATCGGGCGGTGATCATGTGGGTATGATGGCTTACGACGCTGATTATATTTATACTTGCCTTGCAGACTACGATGGGACAACCGCTATTTGGAAACGGGTAGCATCTGGCACTACTTGGTAAACAAATACATTGACTGCTAGGTAACATTACGGTATAATTCGTATATTAAAATAAGGAAAATATATGAACTTAAATGAATATAGTAGATTCGTAGCTGCTGTTACATCAGATGAAAGTAATAACACAGATAAAATGATCAATCGGTTGGTTGAATTGCAAGATGCTGAGTTACTAAACCCATCCCTTGCAATCACCGCAGCAGTTGGATTGTCTGCCGAGGCCGGTGAATTCACAGAAATAGTAAAGAAGATAGTATTCCAAGGAAAACCATGCAATGACGAAAATGTGTTCCACATGAAGAGAGAACTTGGGGATATAATGTGGTATTGGGTAAATGCATGTCGTGCATTAAACCTTGACCCAGATGATGTAATTGAAGAAAATGTACGTAAATTAGAATCACGATATCCTGGTGGGGAATTTAACACTATATCCAGTGAACATAGAAAAGAAGGTGATTTATAAGTGGAACATCCATTCCTCGATCATAATGAAATTGCTAAATTGCAATTGGATGAGATTCAATCAAAAATATCTGATATATTAGGTAAACTAAATTTTGCCAATCAAACAGGCAATTATCAATTAGTAAGTCAATTACAAATGGTGTTAGAAACTCACAATGAAGCATTGAAATTGCATTTTGATGAGATTAATAAGAGTGCCGACAGTGATTATGCAGACAAAATCAACATATCATGATCAAAGATAAATTCGGACAACAAGTATACTCCGAAAATGATATATTCAGTAATATAATGCAAGGGATCGATGGTAATAACTTTTTAGTAAATGATATAGATGTTGTTGCTATCAATGCTATAGCAGAAACTGAATTAGTTAACCAATACATAGAACCACAAATATCAATAGAAGAGTATGATAACCAAAACCAAGCTAATTGGTATATGCCTAACGAATACAAAGAACTAGATATTGCAGAATATGTTTTATCGTTATGCAACACACAGGAAGAACTACAGCGATGTGGTGAAGAATTATTAATGTATCAAGATAGAAACTTATTTGATTTGCTGAAGTATCTTAGATATCTTGTTGATACAATGAAAGAAAACAATGTTATCTGGGGTGTTGGGCGAGGATCTAGTGTGTCTAGTTATGTATTATATAAATTGGGAATACATAGGATAGATAGTATGTACTATAATTTAGAGGTTGGTGAATTTTTACGTTAAATACGCATATTATAAGGAACCAAATTTATGAGTCAAAAAGTATATAGAACAGCACAAGGCAAAACAGTTGACCTTGGTGCTTTAATGTTAAAAAACGAGAAAGTTCGTGCTGTTGGTAACATGGGTGTTAATGCCAGAGGTGATAAGATCGATAATGCCAATAAAAATGTACAGGGGCGTAATAGTCAAGTCAATAAGCAATATCGCAAGCAAATTAATAATCAGGTAATTGATGTCCCTATAGGAGAACCAAGAAATGCTACGCCTGAAGAATTAGCAAAAGCCACAGAAGTATCTGAAATTACAGGGTTAGACGATAACAAGGCTGACTTTATTATTGCGCCAGATGCAAAAACAGAACCTAAAGCTAAGGGTGGATTAGCCTCCGCAATAGCCAAAGCTAGACAGGTAGAACAAGAGAAATTAAAAACCCCCAGGCAAGAAGCTAGAGGCAAAAAAGGAGTCAAAAAAATATAATGAGTACACTACAAACACATAATGTAACTAAACTTAGGGCATTACACGATCATATACTAGTCAAAGATATGAATTTCAGTGAACGGTTTACCGAGGGAGGAATTGTGTTGCCAGGAGATGACTCAAAATCTGCTGGCATCAGACCGAGGTGGGCAGAAGTATATGCTATTGGTCACAAACAAACGAATGTTTCCATTGGACAATATGTATTGGTTGCACATGGCAGATGGACTCGTGGAGTTAATATTAATATAAACAATGAAGAGATTACTATCCGCAGGGTAGATAACAATGATATTTTGCTAGTCAGCGATGATATGCGATTTGACGACACATTTAGTCATGCAGAATCCGTATCTACCGATCCGCATAAGTTACATGGATCAATGCATAATTCATGATACAGCCATCTGAGAATATTATGCCCATTTTATCACAAGTTAGGCATCTATTCTTGGATGCTGTGTCACCATACAACGATGGATATGTACAAGCAGGTTGCAAACGTGATTTAGTTATGTTAAAATACGAACTTGAAAAATTAGTTTCTAAATGCCCTGACTTCGGGGACGTTGAAAAACAATGGGAACAAGAACTTATTATTGATAAACTAACACAGGCATAACATATTGAACAACTTATGGACAGAAAAACATCGACCAAACACAGTTGATAATTACGTATTTCGAGATGACGCACAAAAAAAACAAGTACAATCATGGATAGATTCAAACACTATTCCGCATCTATTATTCAGTGGATCTGCTGGGGTAGGTAAAACCACATTAGCAAAAATCCTTATTAATCAATTAGATGTTGATAAGTATGACATATTAGAAATTAATGCTAGTCGTGAAGCAAAGGTAGATGTAATGCGAGAAAAGATTGCTAATTTCGTAGCTACACTACCATTTGGAACATTTAAGATAGTATTATTAGATGAGGCTGATTACCTTGGTCCAGTGAGTCAAGCAACATTGCGTGGACTAATGGAATCATATGCATCAACGGCTAGGTTCATACTTACATGCAACTATCCAAACAAAATTATACCGGCATTGCATAGTAGATGCCAAGGATTCCATATTGAAAAGGTAGATCAGACTGAATTTACTGCTAGAACTGCACAAATTCTACTAGATGAAAGTATTGAATTTGATATTGATACACTAGATAGCTATGTAAAAGCAACATATCCTGACCTACGGAAATGTCTGAATATGTGCCAGATGAATAGTTCCCAAGGAGTACTTGAGAGTCCGAAAGGGGATGAGGGTGGCAGTGGTGATTATAAATTTGCAGCCGTTGAGTTATTCAAACAAGGCAACATTAAGAAAGCAAGAGAGTTGCTATGTTCTAGTGTCAGACCTGATGCGATGGAAGAAGTATATCGGTGGATGTACGATAATCTTGATCTTTGGGGTGATACGGATGAAGAGAAAGACAATGCTATTTTAAGTATTAGAACTGGATTAGTAAATCATAGCTTTGTTGCTGATCCTGAAATAAACCTAAGTGCAACATTAGTGGAATTAACAACAACTAAATGATTATATTACTGGTTGTCACTGCCCTATTGGTATTCTTGCGTGCATTCCAATCACAAAATGTAGTTTGTGGGTATTATTGGTGGGCAGTTTTAACAAGTTATGGGATGGCAATAGGCGAAGTTGCTGTTGTGTTGATTGTAGTTGAAGCAGGATGGCCAAGTATACCATGGGTTGGCACTGGTGGTGCGATTGGTGTTATTACAGCCATGTACATCCATCGCAAACATCTACAGTGCAAAAATTAGCATTCATGCGTGCAATGACTTAAACACATAAATGGTTTTCCTGAATTAATATCAGGCAAATTCCATAGGTTATATAAGTTATCAAACCATTGTATACTATGTTCTAATCCATACTCTATCGCATTATTCTCATATACTAAATCTTTCAATTGTTCGTTCCCTTTTAATGCCATTGATTGTGGGAACGATCCAGTAAAACAACAGGGATACACTGAACCATCTCCCGCAATATATATCTGTTTAAAGTCTAAATGATCTAAACAATGTATCTTTATCATATGGTTTGGTATTTCGTGTTTAATAGCCATCTCAAATTCATTTTCTGGATATGGGTATTTTTCTTGTTCCAATTGTATTTGACCCCGTGGTGGTTCATCTTTCCCGATCCAATAATCAAACTCTCCATCCGTCTTAAATACTGCACATTCTAACCGATTGGTATCATCTATCAACCAAAACCGATTAAATCCTAACTTGTTAGATAATTCTTCTGCTAATTGTATTTGGTGTTTATTATGGTCAAACGCAATCATTTTCCATGTAGCCTTTCCTCCAGCTTTAATAAATGCCAATGCATTTGATAATACCTTGCTGTATGTGGTTCCTATTCTATATAATGAATGTGTGTCCTCGAATCCATCTAGTGCGAATATAATTTCTACATTGTCTCTTACTAGTGCTGCCCACCATTTTTCGGTGCGCATCCCACCATTAGTTTCCACTTGTATCTCGGTGACATAATCAGCAGTATAATGTAATACTTCAGCAGCATCCTGTGCTACACCAAAGTCACCTAGATTACCATTAAAATTCACTTTATTGATTTGCATTAAGAATTCTGGCTTAAAAATTGTCTTATAATCATTAAACGAAATTTCTGCCAATGGATAACCTGCATTATATGGATACCCACTTATATTACGAATACACATAGGACATCTTGCATTGCATTTAGTGGTTAATTCAATATGGAGATTACGGACATCACTTATATTCATTAGTGTATTTAATTTGAATTGAACTTTGGCATAAATACTTCCTATGAGTGGAAATTTCTTAGAGAATGATGTAGATTATTGGCGTGTAGCTGAAACAATCAAAGGTTTGTATTCAAGCAATGGCAGTATGTCTGTATTGCTTGATTTTGAACGAGTGTTGGATGAAGTTGATCTTTATGCTTTTAAAAACTGGGAGTTAGGTGAATTAATTGATGGTCCAGATATTAAACGATACACCGTAATTTGTACTTTTATGTGGCCAGAGAAGAATATGCCAGATCCTACTGGGGCAAAACGATTATTGCCATTTGATTGCACTGTTAAGTTCAAAAAAACAACAATAGATATTCCTATTAAGGTAGAATCGTATGATGATTTTGAACCTGGTACTAAAAAGCCTAAAATAATTAAACAGGGAATATGGATTGTAGAAATCACTATGCCAAAAGATCTGATAACTGACATCAAAACAGGAAGTGTTGATTTAGAAGGACAGGACATTGATCTTGATGAATTAAACCAAGCATATGAAGAAGATATAGACAAAGAAGATATTAAACAAGAAGAGGGGCTAACCGATGAATCTATCTGAGGGACTTGAATATAAAGATATGGAAAACATCATAAAGCCTGAAATTCACATCGATGAATTCGTTAGTAAAATGGGCAATGATGATAATATAGTTGTTATTAGCTTTTATGTTAAAAGCAGTGATGCTACCGATGATCTTATTTCTTGGTTTGAACGTGGATATAAATTTGTATTAGACTCAGACAGAAGCCAAGGTGAAATTAGTCCTAGCCGTTATCTAGTATTCGTTGAAATCAAACGTAGAACAGCATTGACCGACCAAATCGATGAACTGCTATCTGATCTTACTACATTGACTGAACATAGCTTAGATGATTGGAGAGTCACCGTTGATGGAATGACTTTCCCTTATAGCAAGAATGCCATTAAGAAATATGTGGTTCTTAGTCCTCATACATACCGAATGAGGAACGAGATTGCGCTGAATGAAATCCGTGAAGCAGCCGGATTAAAAACTAAACCAACATATCATGCGGATGAAGATATATTAACTATCCAACGCCAAGCAAGAATCATTTAACGATGCCATTCACAATATAACCGCTTGTGTACCTTGTTGCTATCAATAGCAGCACTTTTAATTTTAAAACCAAATTCGACTGCTAATAAATGATGTCTTTCAAATGTCCACGGATAAAAATCAATGGCATTACATTCTTTATTGGGATGGTCATGTTCACCAGGATTACAACGCCAATATATCCTAGCATGTGGCTTTAATAATTCAACAACATGTGCTATTTGTAGTTTTACAAATTCATGGTTGCCGAAATTAATAGATCCCAAACATAATGCTACATCAAATCGCTTATGTGTGGTATAATCTTCAATGGTGGTTACTATATCCGCTTTTGTATTAGCTGGGTCAATACCTACAACATTTGATAACCGTGTTTTGAAATGGTTTGCACCGCATCCGACATCTATAACAGTTTCAGATGGAGAAATTTTATCACATATAGCAACTCCGCTATATATGTATTGACCGATGCTATCATTCCAAATATCGGCAAAATAATGGTTTAAAAAAGGTTGTTGTTTATTATGCATAAAGATTCGGTTACAATCATCAAATGGGTGAGTGCTATTGTTATACTTAGTGCAATGATATTGCATGTATTAGGAATTACACCGTGGAATAGTTATCTGCAGTTAATAGGAGCATCAGGATGGGTTTATGTTGGATATAAATGGAATGAGAAGGCAATAATTATGAATTTTTTACCACAATTTTTTATTATAATACCAGGATTGATATACTTATGGAATCAATAGATAAATTTTATTGTCCATTGCCATTTAAACACTTATTTGTTGCCCCAAATGGTATTAAACCATGCTGTTCATTTTCGGGCACATACGAGGGAACTATAGAAGAACATCTATCAAGTGCATTATTAAAAAGTATTCAGAAAAGTATACTCAATGGCATTGTTCCTACCGGATGCAAGGCTTGCTATGATGGAGAATCAACAACAAATCACAGTACTAGGCTAATTGCACTAGATGATTATAACAATGAACGGTATGAACAAACTGACATTGATTATATTGATTTAAGATCATCAAACCTATGCAATCTAAAATGCCGAACATGTAATCCATTGTTCAGTTCACGTATCCAATCCGAACTGAATAAAAATCATGATGCATTATCAGAATACTATTCATATGATGCTAGTTCTACATTAATCCATACTACAAACAGCAACTTTGAATATATTAAGAATCACTTATCTAATATTAATAGGTTAAATTTAACTGGCGGAGAACCAACCTTCATGCCAGAAGTAAAAGATATGTTACAGGTATGTTTTGATCAGCAATTCACAGGCAATATATTAATGACATCCAATTTAAACTTCACTGATGATTTTTGGTTTGATCTAACTAAGCGGCTAGGTGAACAAATCCATTGGACAATAAGTATAGATGCAATAGGAAAAAATGCAGAAATAATACGCAGTGGTTCATCGTGGACATTAATGGATCAAAATATCCATAAACTAACACAACTCAGCAATAGCATTGAGTATAATATCACCATTTCATCACTGAATGCAATGCATATTAATGAATTGTTGTTATATATAAATGATATTAAAAACAATTACCAGCATATTCCAAACGGACAAACTATCCGTCTCTCCCCATGTTGGGAACCTGATTATTTGCAAGTGCGAAATATACCATTAGAATTAAAAAATAAAATCATAACCGAACTTGAACAAACACTAACTAGTCATATGCTGCACAACGACATTGCTAATAGCATAAATGAGATAATAGCAGTATTGTCCCAGTTCAATGCCGATGTTAACTTATGGGATAAATGCGTTACATACAATACAATATTAAATGGCATAAGAAAGGAGGATTTTACCATTGACTAATAGATTATTAGCATTTGGGGATAGCTTTACATGGGGATCAGAACTTAGTGACTCATTAGACAGCTGGGATCATACCACAATGCTAGATGACAACGAAACATTCAAACCCGAACACGAAATATTAGCATCTAGCAGAGCTGGACCTTATTCAGAAATAGATCATAACCATAAGAAAACAAGTACCGATTCGGCATATAGTAAAAAAACATGGACTGGATTGTTAGCAGATCATCTTGGTTATGACTACCGTTGTTATGCTAATCCGGGAGGCAGCAACCAAACTATAATAAGAAGATTATTTCAATATTTGCCCTATATTAACAATAATGACGTTGTCATCTTGAATTGGACTTACATCAACAGATGGGACTTCGTTGATATAACCAAACTACCTATTGATAACCAATGGGAAACTATTCGTCCAACAAATGATAAAAATACCAAGTTCGAACAATTTTACTTTGATTACATACAAAGTGAACTATGGGATAAGTGGGATAGTCTTAAATGCATCAATCTAGCGGTTAATACACTAAAATCGAAAAATATAAAATTTATGATGACAAATATCGATTCATTGGTACTAGACAAAAAACATCATTGTCCTAGTTACATAAACAACGCACAAGATGAAATTATTGAATACATATCATCATTTGAAGGCAAAGGATTTAATGATTGGTGTACTGATAGGAATTTTCCACGAGGCGAAGAAAATAATCACCCATTAGAAGAAGCACATATTGCTGCATTTGAATATATGAAGGATAAACATGATTTTACCAAATAAACTCTTTTTTACTGGTGTTCCTGGCAGTAAATGGTCGGGA
>Ga0233429_1002575_pt1 | contig 18568 bp, 12 predicted proteins | sample SI_118_April2016_3_FD_179879 | JGI IMG/M metagenome (GOLD analysis project Ga0233429, IMG submission 179879) | Seawater microbial communities from Saanich Inlet, British Columbia, Canada - SI_118_April2016_135_MG | ecosystem: Environmental > Aquatic > Marine > Inlet | place: Canada: British... | reverse complement strand
CTTCATAAACAGGCTCACACTTATTCAAAATATCTATATTTGCGGGAAATGTATTATATAATTTTTCATCATATTTATAACCTGTACAAATGCTGATAGTTTTTTGGTCATCAAGAACATCCAGCTTCGTTACAATCAGCGAGTCTACACCGCTAATCCTCACAGAGTGCTGTATAGCCACCGCATCAAACCACCCGCACCGCCTTGGCCTGCCGGTAGTTGATCCGAACTCTCCACCTTTCTTACGAATATGCTCTCCCTGTTCCCCTTCAACTTCTGTCGGAAAGGGGCCACTACCAACTCTGGTTGTATACGCCTTTGTTATTCCAATGATATTATGGATCTGTTTGGGGGAAACCCCAATGCCGGATGATACGCCACCGGCTCCAGAATTAGACGAAGTAGTAAAAGGATAAGTCCCAAAATCAACATCTAGCAAAGCGCCCTGAGCTCCTTCAAAGAGGATTTTTTTGTTATCCTTTATAGCCGTTGCCATCAAGTCTACTGTATCACATACAAACGGTGCTATCTTATCGGCATACGAACAATACTCTTCATAAATATCTTCCCATGAATCAGGTTCATCTTTATACAGATTAACAAAAATCCTGTTCTTTTCATCTACGTTTCTCTTGAGTTTCTCCTTAAAATGCTCTTTATCCATTAATTCTGCGATTCGTATACCTTCTCGTGATATCTTATCCGTATAACACGGCCCAATGCCCCGTCCGGTTGTGCCAATCATGGAATTACCCTTTTGTTTCTCCTGCAGTAAATCTAATTTTTTGTGATATGGAAAAACTACATGCGCACGGTCACTGATAAATAAATTTTCCGCTACATTTATATTTCTATCTGCTAAACCCTGAATTTCTTCCAAAAACAATTTTGGATCGAAAACAATTCCGTTCCCGATGACGCATTTCTTGTCTTTATGCAGGATTCCGGATGGTATTAAGTGAAATACAAACTTTTCATCACCAATAATAAGGGTATGACCTGCATTTCCACCGCCTTGATACCTGGCAATAATATCATAATCCTTTGCTAAAATATCTATGATTTTGCCTTTGCCTTCATCTCCCCATTGCAGTCCAATAACACAGGTATTACCCATAAAACAACTCACTTCCTAAGCAATAAAATCTATATTAAATAAAAAACAAAATAAACAGCTATAAATACAGAAGCTGTTGATAAATATAAGCTTGCAATTATAGATTATTGATTTTAAATGTCAACAAGAATACGAATCGAGCATTTTTCTGTAATTAAAGATCATATTATTTTCGACTCTGATTTAAGCGTTTGTTTACAGAAAGAAGACAGAGATATTATTAATCGTGAAAATAGTGATTTGAGTGGAGAGAATTTTAACCCACTTAATGGGAAACGAAAGGAATTGATTATTTATGACAAGACCGCTTCGAATTTTACAGGGCTGGAGGAAAATATAGTTATCGTCGGGTTCAATCGTATTACATGATTAAAAGTATTTCAAAGCATACAGCATGGCAAATAGTGCATTTCTCGTCTATATCGAGAGTGGAAGTGCATTTACTTTTTCCGCATTACAAGGTCAACAAGCAGTGTCGTCTCAAGGTAATTAAAATCAATAGGCTTTGTTATATATTCGTCTGCCCCAGCTTTAAGGGCTTCTTTGCCAACTTGTTCCTCTTTTACGGCAGTGACCATTATAATACCGACATCCTTGTCAAACTCTCTAATTCGTTTCAAGACCTCTGTCCCTTCCATTCCCGGCATTCTAATATCGAGGAGCATTGCATCAGGCTTTTCACTCTTTGTCTTCTCAATGGCATCTTCTCCACTATTGGCTGTAATAACGTCATAACCCTTCATTTCCAGAAACCTTTTGAGAAGCTCACACGCCTTTATCTCATCGTCTACTACAAGAATCTTACTCATATATTGCTTCCTTTCGATAAATTAATTTTTAATCCTTAACCAACAAATACACTACCCGAAATAATCATCTCCTGTTTGTTCTACAGAATCACTATTTCTAAATTTTTCATTTATTATCTTTCTTGCCATAATATCAAGAAAGATTCTTGATTCCAGAAATGAGACCTGAACAGGTTTTGATATATAGTCATCCGCACCCATTCTGAAGGCTTCATCTGCAACATCCTTGTCAACAATAGCTGTCAGCAGAATAATGCCAACATCCTTGTCAAACTTCCTTACCTGTCTCAGTACCTCCAGGCCATCCATACCGGGCATTTTAATGTCAAGCAGTATAAGAGTCGGCGTGAAAGACTTTACTTTTTTCAACGCGTCCATTCCACTGTTAGAAGTCATAACCTCATACTCATTTTCATCTGTTTCCAGAATTCTTTTGAGAAGATCACACGCCTTTACCTCATCATCTACAATCAGTATTCTACTCAATAGGGAATCATCCTTCCTTCAAATATAATTCTCTCCATAAAAAACAAAGTATGCAAAAAAAATCAAAAATGATTACTCACAATAAGCACTGATAGAAAACATTCTCCCATATACTTCACAAATAAATAGCCGCTTCTTTTTTTTGCTCCAGGGATACTGGCAGATAGATGGTGAAAGCTGTACCTGCTCCTGTTTCAGATTCAACAGAGATGTGTCCCTCATGTTTTCTGATGATTGTATCGCTAATTGCAAGTCCAAGCCCGCTACCCTTATCTTTGGTAGTAAAATAGGGATCAAAAACCTTCTGTAGAAATTCATGAGGTATGCCGGTTCCCTCATCCTTAGCAATCACCTTTATATATTTCCCATCATTTAAAGGTAATGCATCTTCAATTGAAACGTCAATATTCTCCGCCCTTATTGTAATAATGCCACCTTCAGGCATTGCTTGTTTGGCGTTGAAAACAATATTGTTGATGACCTGCTTCATCTGACACTTATCGGCGTCGATCAGCCATAGGTCATCTGACAGGTAAAACTCGCAATTGATCTTGGAACCGCTCAAGGCAAGGCTGGCAGATTCTCTTATTAACAATGAGATAGAGATAATTTCCTTAACCGGTTCTCCACATTTGGCGAATGATCCCAACTGTTTGGTTAAATGCGTTGCATCTGTTGATGCTTTTTCTATATAAGCCAAATATCCAAATATTTCTTCTGTCGGAGTTGTACAACTCTTTGCAGACATAACATTAAAGAGAACTATTGTTAAGAAATTATTGAAATCATGAGCAATGCCTCCGGCAAGAGTACTGAGCGATTCAAGCTTTTGTGCCTTAATAATATCTACTTCCATTTTTTTACGTAATTTGATTTCATTCTCAAGATCCAGAACCTTCTTCTCAAGTTTTGTTACCAGACGTTTGCTGTACCCTGCAAGATAATCTTCCTCCTCTTTTACTGGATTATTCTGGGTTACGGGTGTTGTATTTGCAGACTCTTTGATAGTGGTTTCCAGTATCTTCAATAGTTTATCAAGATCTATTGGTTTAACGAGAAACCTTTCTGCTCCCAGATTCATGGCAAACTCTTCATCCTGTTTGCTTACATACGTTGCAGTATAGAAAAGAAAAGGTATAGACCTCAACTTCTCATTAGTTTTACACTCCCTGCATAACTGAAAGCCGTCCATCTCCGGCATTAAGATATCAGCTATGATAAGATCAACCGAGCCATCTTTCAACTTCTCAAGGGCTTCTATGCCGTTTCCGGCAGTTAAAGCGTCATGTCCCTTTGCCTGCAAATATCTCTTGAGAAGTTCACAAGCTTTGACCTCATCATCTACGACCAGTATCTTGTTCATAATCAACATTACCTGATAAATTCATAAATTCACCGTTTAATGCTACATGTTATGTACCGCAAAGTTCAGGGTAAGAGATCGGTACATATCTTACGTATACTTGTCGCCAGATGTTCTAAATCAACAGGCTTGGTCACATAATCATTTGCACCTAATTTGGTGGCTGCTAAGCCTGTCTTCTCATCATTCAAGGCCGTCACCATTATTACGCCAACATCCTTGCTAAACTCTCTAATGTTCCGCAAAACTTCCAGACCATCCATACCAGGCATCTTTATATCAAGAAGAATTACGTCCGGTTCCTCATACCTAACCTGTTCCAATGCTTTCTCTCCACTATAGAATGTGATAACATCGTAGCCCTTTCTTTCTAGAAACCTCTCAAGAAGCTCACATTCTTTAACCTCATCATCTACAACCATTATCTTACTAATATTACACTCTCCTTTTAAGATTTACGATTGTCTATTGTTAATTAATTATTGGTTAATATTTCTCGTCTCATACATCACTGCCTGTACCGAACGGTTCGTTCGGTCAAGATACTTCTCGATAAATCTTCATAGCGTTATTGGCAAGTCTATAATAAATGTTGAACCATTCCCTTCTTCACTTTCTACGCTCAATCTTCCACCACAACCGTTTATGATAGTGTAAGATGAACTGAGGCCTAGCCCTACTCCCTTTATCTCTTTTTTTGTACTGAAGAAAGGTTCAAATATTTTGTCAATGACATCTTCTGCAATGCCACAACCTGTGTCTATAATTTTTATTCGGACTAATGGTAACCCCTTCTTTTGTGCGTGCTGCGTTATGATTGTTAATGTACCTCCACCTGGCATTGCCTCAATAGCATTAGAAACTATATTTATAAATGCCTGCCCTATCTCATCTCCATGCGCCATCGCTTCAGGCAACTCTTTTTCAAGTTTTAAAACTGGTTTTATACCCTTTATATTCAACTCAGGTTTGATAAAAGTTAATGTGTTTTCCAGTAAGTCATTGATTTCTACTTTTACAGCCTTACCTTCTTCGCGACTAGATATTGCACGTAAACTATCCGTAATCTTTACAATACGTCCTATTTCATCCTGAATAGATCGTAAGTCCTCTTCAGTTCTTGATCCTTTTTCTGCTTCCATCAATAATAGTTGGGTGTGGGATGATATTATATTTACCGGATTTAACACCTCATGGAATACACTTGCCGTCAGCCGTCCTACAGACATCATTTTATGTGACATTCTTAACTCCTGTTCGATCTGTTTCCTATCACTGATGTCTCGTATTATACCAATAGCATTCCACTTACCACCTCTCATTACTGCTGAAAGAGACAATTCTATTGAAATTTCAGTTCCATCTTTTTTGATAGCTTCGACTTCTATAGTTTGCCCTATTAAATCACCAGTTCCTATATCTTTGAACCTGTCATACCCTTCTATGTGTTGTTTACGATATCTTTCGGGGATTATTAAATTATATAGATTTTCTGCTATGGCTTCAGCTTTTGAGAATCCAAAAATCTTTTCAGAAGCTTCATTCCAGAAACAGACTTTTTCATTATTATCAAGCATAATGATGGCATCCTTGGCTGAAGAACTTATCAGCCTGAATTGTTCTTCGCTTTCCAGTAATTTCTCTTCCGTTAGTTTCTTTTCGGTAATATCTTCCTTATTAGCTATGAAGTGAGTTATAATACCTTCACTATCTTTGATTGGTGAAATAGACGCAGATTCCCAATAGAGTTCACCACTTTTTTTCTTATTACAAAATTCTCCATGCCACTCCTTACCTGAAGTAATAGTTTTCCACATTTTTTTGTAGAATGCAGTTGATTGCTTACCGGAATTTAACACTCGAGGATTCTTGCCAATAGCCTCTTCAAAAGGGTACTCGGTTAACTGGCTAAACTTGGGATTGACATATTCAATTATGCCTTTGGTATCTGTTATAACTATTATAGACGGACTTTGTTCAACAGCACGAGACAACTTGCGGATTTTTTCTTCATCTTGTTTTCTCTCAGAGATGTCACGTATTATACCGATAGCATTCCACTTGCCTTCTCTTTGTACTGATGAAAGAGATAGTTCAATTGGAATTTCATCACCATTCTTCTTAACAGCCTCAACTTCCACAGATTTACCTATTACATTACCGGTTCCAATATTCTTGAATTTATTGAACCCTTCTAAATGTTTGTCCCGGTATCTCTCAGGCACAATCAAATTACTTATTTTTTCCCCCAGTACTTCTCTTTTTGAATAACCAAAGATTCTTTCAGAAGCTTCATTCCAATAAGAAACCTCTTCATCATTGTTCAGCATAATTATTGCATCATTTGCCGCAGAAGTGATTTTATTTAGTTTTTCCTCTGATTCTATTAAATCGTTGATTGCCTGATTACGTTTGATAAATTGGGCAACCTGGTTACCTACTGCAGACATCATATTAAGCAGATTATTATCCGGCTCTTGTGGTTTATTACTAAAAAATTCAATTGTTCCAAGAACAACTTTATTGATAATAATGGGAAATCCAAAGGCTCCATGCAACCCTACTTTCTTCGCTGCTGCCGCACGTGGGAAATTTGTATCCTGGACAACGTCAATGATCCATCCAGGTTTACCGCTTGACCAAACACGCCCAGGCAATCCAATTCCGGGAGAAAAGGTGATTCCTTTTGTTTGTTCTTTAAATTCTGATATTTCTATGTTTGGGTTTTGCCAGGTTTCGGTACAGTACAATACGTTGTCCTGACTGTTAAACATCCAGACAACTCCAAAATCCCAATTTAGCGCTTCACAGACTGCTTGAAGAATATTTTGAGAAGCCTCTTTAAGCGTGCTGGAATCAGACAATACACGTGTTACTGCGTGTTGCGCGTTAAGACGTCTTTCAGATTCATTGCGTTCGGTGATGTCTCTTATAATACCAACTGCACTCCATTCATCTTGAACCTTAACGGACGAGAGTGACAGCTCTATTGGAAATTCTGCCCCGTCTCTCCTGACAGCAGTTAATCTAACAGTCTTCCCAATAACCGGACCATGGCCTGTATCCTTGAACTTTGCAAATCCAATCATATAGGCTTCACGTAGCCCCTCAGGGATAATTAAACTGGCAAGTTCTTTCCCAACAGCATTTTCTCTTGAGTGACCAAAAATCTCCTCTGCTGCTTTATTCCAGAATGAAATGATACTCTCATTATCAATCATAATGATGGCATCTTTGGCTGAGGCACAGATCTGCCTGAATATTTCTTCACTTTCTTTCATTTGTAATGTTCTCCTGTAAAGGCTCTCCCCGGACAAAAGGCGCCGAGGGCAAGAAGTATGCAGTGGAAAAAAGACAAATTAAAATAAGAAATTTTCATACAAAGACACGGAGACTACATGAAAAAACAAAACATTTTAGGACGCATCAGCCAAACATATCTTCGGACAGTGATCTATGCAAAAAGGTACAGAAGAAATAGTAATTTGCTCCGGTGCAAGAGAAGATGCAATGTTCAACCTGAACGACTCCTTGCTCCGCTCTCCAGTCTATTATAGTGTCTTCATGTTTAAATCGGCAAATCAATTATAAATGTTGTTCCTTTTCCTACTTCACTTTCTGCACTCATTGCGCCTCCGTGATCCTCTATTATTCCGTATGATGTACTCAGACCAAGACCTGTACCTTTACCTTCTATCTTAGTTGTAAAGAACGGATCGAATATCTTATGCATCTTACTCTTTTCAATACCGCATCCTGTGTCAGAAACCTTAACCCTTACAAAAGGAGTCTCTCCTCCTGTTATGTTTTTAGTACTAACCGTTATTGTACCTCCACCAGGCATGGCATCTCTTGCGTTTGTAAATAAATTTAGAAATACCTGTCTCAATTGATCCTTGCTCGCAGTTATATGTTGTAAACATTCATCAAACTTCCTGAAAAAAACTACTTCTTCAAGCTTCATATCTGGTTCAAGTAAGGATATAGTGCTCTCTAATAAATTGTTCATTTCGATCTCTTCAAACCCTGTTCCACCTTTTCTTGAGAATCTCAATAAGCTGTCAGAAATCTTCACAATACGCTTGATCTCTTCCTGAACTGACTTTAAGTCTTCCTCCGTTCTTGAGCCCTCTTCTGCATCCATCAAAAGTAATTGAATATGTGAAGAAATAATATTAACAGGATTAAGTACCTCGTGAAACACGCCAGCAGTCAGTCTACCAAGAGACGCCATTTTGTACGATATCCTCAATTGCTCTTCTGATTTCAGGCGTTCTGAGATATCTCTTATTATTGCTATTGCACACCATTTATTATTCAACTTCACAGACGAAATGGAAATTTCTACCGGGAATTCCGTTCCATCTTTTCTAATAGCCTCTGCTTCAGTAGTTTTCCCTATAAGGTCTCCCTGTCCACTGTCTTTGAATTTATCAAAACCCTTCATATAAGCTGCATGGTATTTCTCAGGAATGCATATTTCATATAATTTTCGTCCCATTGCTTCATCTGCAGAGTAACCAAAAGTTATTTCAGCTGCATGATTCCAATATGATATAATCCCATCATTATCCGACATGATTATAGCATCGCTGGCAGTGGAGCTGATAGCTCGGAATCTCTCTTCACTAAACAACAATGCCTGCTCCGCTCTCTTTTTATCAGTGATATCCTCTTTGATTCCAAGAAAATTAATGATATTCCCTTCCGCATCCCGTATTGGTGAAATAGAGGCATTCTCCCAATAGAGCTCACCACTCTTCTTCTTATTATGAAATTCGCCTTTCCATTCATTGCCTGATGTTATAGTCTTCCATAATTCTCTGTAATTTTCATCTGATGTTTCACCTGATTTCAACATTCGTGGATTCTGCCCAATGACCTCATTATATTCGTACCCTGTTGATTTACAAAACCTTGGGTTGATATATTCAATATTACCTTCTAAGTCAGTAATGACGACTATTACATTACTTTGCTGAATGGCTTGTGACAGCTTGTGCACTGTCTCTTCAACAATCTTTAATTCAGTAATATCTCTGCCTTCCGGAATTATAAATATTACATTCCCATCCTTGTCCTTGACAGGTGTCAGTGAAATGTCTACGTATGCCAGTGAACCGTCTTGTTTAATGTGTGTGGCATCAAAGCGCACGAAATTATCCTGGCTGGCATGTTTGATTGATTTTTGTAAGAGCTTTTGAAGTGGTACAGAGTGCGACCACCAGGGTGTTTCCCAGTATGGTTTGTTTATGACGTCAGAGTATTTAATATTTGCAAATTCAAGTGAACCCTTATTCGATTCTATAAGTGTTCCATCCGGTTCCAGCAAACCAATGAATTGGAAAGTATTATCAAAGATTGCCCTGAATTTCTGATCACTATCCTGTAAATCATTTTCTACCTTTTTAATAGCGGTAATATCGGTATAGTGCTCGACTCGTCCTCCCTCGTATAATCCAGATGAGATTGGCTGGCTCCAATGTTCTAACCACCGTTCATCAAGCCCGTCACCTGGCAATACATGACATGTAAAATTCTCTACATATGTATTATCCTTGTATGTATTAATAACGGTTTTCTTAAACATATCAGGTTCTTCAAAAATAAGATTAATCTTCTCTTCTATAAGTTGTTTGTTATCTTTGCCAACAACTTCAGCTAGTTTAATACCAAAGAAATCTTCAATTGTTTTGTTTATCCAGATAACTTTATATTCATTATCAAGAATTAAAATACCTACATTTAAGGAATCCACTACATCGTCAATAATACTACGATAACGTTCCTGGCTCGTTACTAATTCATTTTCGGCTTGTTTTCGCTCTACAATTTCTCCGATTAACCTTGCTGAGCTGACTAAACGCCTTTTTGCTAGTTCAATAATATATGGAGGTCTGGTCTTGTAGGCGTTGGCCTGTGCTGCAAGCTGATCCTGATCGGTACTGTATAGCTCAGAAATTCCCTTCAGTTTTTCCGGGTTCTTAGGAGGGTCACCATATCCAAAATTAATTGACCCTACTATCTCTCCTCTGGCTATTATGGGAACAGCATAGAGATTGATACCTCCGAAGCATTCTATCTCCACAGGCTCTCCTTTCTCCATAGAGACCTTCGATGCTCTGGCCCAGCATGACTCATGACAGTCCGACTTGCCGCTTTTCAGTGCGCTTTCATTATCAGAATCACCGCATTGTGATCTTGATGACAGGTCAAGGTCCTTGCACCAGCCGGAGTTAAAGAATCCAAGGGCATAACTGCCATCCTTTTCGTATATCGTCGCTGAGGTGTCCAGCAGATCAAGATAGTCGCTTACAATGTCAGCAAGGATCTCCTTCCCGACAGAATCCATAATCAGACGCGAAGTATTTAATTCTGTTAAATCACCATAATCCTGGTTATGCATGGTTATCTGACTGACAGGAGTTTTTTTAGTCAGTAGCCATTCAATCTGCTTGAGTGCCCTCTCGCTCTCCTTGCGTTTTGTGGTATCAAGAGTGATAGCCAGAAAGGCAGAAACGGATTCAAATGTAGTTAGCTGAACATGTACTTCAACATTATACAAAGACCCATCTCTCCTCTGGTGAACAGTTTCAAATATTATAAATTCCTTCTCTCCTGAACGGAGAGGTTCCAGCAGTTTTTCAAAGGATTCTTGAGTAAACCTTGGTTTTATGTGCAATGGAGTAAGTTTTCTAAGTGTGTCAATTGAATATCCCAGGTTCATTCTTGCTCCCTTGTTCGCTTGAAGGAATTTAAGAGTGTCTGCCTTATATATATATATTTCATTTAAAGAGTCCTCAAGTACACTGGCAAGGCTTGTAACTCTTTTCTCTGCCGTTATACGTTCAATTTCTACCGCGGCCCTGGCAGAAATTATATTGAAAACATTCTCTGCCCCTGGAGGTAATTCTAACCTATGGCGCGACAGAGCACATATAGTTCCTATACAATCCCCACTTTTGTCTTTCAATGAAATACCAACATAACCCTCCACTTTCCGCTGAACAAACTCCACATCATCAGGGAACAGATCAATAACCCCTTCCGGATAGTGGCAGAATCCCTTCTTCGAAACGTCACCATATGGTGATCCTTGTAATTCATAAGAGTAATTCTTAACAAGTTTTCCATCCATTTTCATAGCCAAAGTCGTTTGACTATTTTCATCAATTAGTTGGCTCAGTATCACGCAATCCACATCAAGCCAATCGTACAAACTGATGACAGTCTGCTCAAAGAATTTCTCCCCTTCGTTTTCGGCGGCAGTCACAACAAGCGTGTTCATTGCATGTTCTACTTGTTTTCGTTCAGTGATATCTCTTGCAATATGTACAACACCATTAAATCGCCCTGCCTCGTCTAACCTGGGAAAACATGACATCATGAAAGTACCGCCCAGACACTCTTCTTCTTCAGATTCAGATTTCAACGACTCCTTGCATCTTAAGAATGGACATGTAGGCCATGGCTCATTACTACCATGAAATACCACGTGACATTTTTTCCCAATAATGTCCCGGTAATCTAAATTAAGCTTTTCTGTAACAGCCTTATTACACCTGATTATGCTTAGATCCTTGTCATGGATACTAATCAGATCTGAAATGGAATCAAAGGTGTCCTCCCACTCCCTCTCTTCTTCAATCGTTTGTTGATATAGAATGCGGTTTTCGAATATAATATTTTGCTTTTCCAGGGCTCTCTTTATGATTGTTAGCATGTATGGTGTTTCGAAAGGCTTGGGGAGGAATGAAAAGGCGTTTCTATCCATAGCCTTTATCACAGTGTCCATCTTTGCATAAGCGGTGAAGATGATTACTTCTGTATCCGGTGAAATCTCTTTTATCTTTTCAAGTACTTTTATACCATCAGCATCCGGCAGTTTCATGTCCAGCAAGATGATATTATAGAAGCCACTCTCTGCTTTCTTTGTACCGTCCTCTGCACTATTAGAGGTATCAACTAAGATACCTTCCAATTCAAAGATGTCAATTAAGCTTTCACAAAGAGCCGCATCGTCATCGATTATAAGGAGTTTTGGTTTTTCCATCATTTGGATTTATGATTGTCTATTGTAGATTATAAGGCTTTCTTGCGTCATTTATAAACCTCCATGTTTAAATTTGAACTAATTACCAATGACTTATAACAATCGTAAAATCTTTACGATAGGACATCTTTCAACCTTTTTCTTGTAACCTCTCCGATTATTTTTATGATATTTTTCATCTCAAAGGGTTTTTCTATAAAATGATCTACCTTGTTCTTTATAGCATCATCAATTATTGGCTGAAATTGGTTGACATAGCCCGACATTAAGATGATGGCACTTTTAGAGCCTCTCTCCCTGATCGTATTTATTAAATCGAGTCCGTTATCTCCATTAAGTTTTATATCGATCAAAAGTAGTTCAGCGTTGTTCTCATCAAATTTCTCAATACCTTCGTCTACATTATAGGCTATATCAACATTATAGTTTAGATCATCAAGACACTCTCTCAGGGTGATACAAAACGACTTGCTATCATCTACTATAAGCAGTGTTTTCAGTCTTTGCAGTTTTTCTAAAAAACTTATTAGCTTTTCTATGTCAAGAGGCTTTTTAAGTACCTGCAATGCTCCCTCAATATATGCCTGCTCGACAAGTTCATCTTCCGCATATGCAGTAATCATGACAACTGAGGTCATCGGAGAGTACTTTTTTATACAACTGAGTGTTTCTACTCCATTCATCTCAGGCATCCTGATATCCAGAAATATAGCATCGATCTCATTCTCTTTAATTATAGTTAACGCCTCTTTGCCTCTTGTGGCAAATCTTGCATCGTACCCCTTGGCATCTAATATATCAGTTAATGAGTCACCTAAGTTGGCATCATCATCCACGACTAGTATTGATATTTTCTTGTTCACTTCATTCCTCTGTTAATTATTAAATGTTTGACAGGATGAGTAAGATAATGACAGGCCTTTTCTTCAATGGGATAAGAGATAATGGATAAACAATATCTCTTAACTAATAACGGGCATTATCTATGATTTATATCCAGTGCCACTCCATTTATAATATTAAGTTAATATCCAGAAAACACTTTTTGCCTCTATTTAAGCATAAAAAAAGCACAATGACCATTTGTCCTTAATTAAAAGACAAGTTCGATTGCGCTATCAATCAAAAGTAACTCTTTATGTAGAAAAGAAACCATCAAATACTCCAAAGCCTTTCATTATTCCGGCACGACAAGGATTCTTACAATCAGGTGTTTGCCTTGAAATGGTTTTATCGTTTTAGCTCGGTATTCTTGCACTTTTTATATTACTGAATACCAAATAATAAATTTTTCTTTTATACTTTATTTGCTCCAATGATATAAATTAAATTAATCTCGTTTTATAGCATATAAGATACTCCAAAGTAAATAGAAATCAGACCAATTCTTTTCATATCTACAATCATTAATCATAAATTTTCAACCCCTCATTGCCGGAAACTTAACCCTAAACGTGGTTCCTTTTCCCTCTTCGCTAACCACTGATATATTGCCATCATTGGACGTAATAATATCCTTGACTATTGACAGGCCAAGACCCACTCCCTTACCCTTTGTTGTGAAGAATGGTTCGAATATATTTCCCATTATTTCTTTTTTCATACCACCTCCTGTATCTTCAAAGGAGATTCCGACAAAATCTCCTTCTTTCTCTGAACTCCTTACACTGAACTCTTCACTCTGAACACTTCTTGTCTTTACGGTAAGCGTACCTTCTTCCGGGATAGCATGTACTGCGTTTGTCACGATATTGTTGAATACTTGTTTCAGCTGAAGACGATCTACCATTATTTCAGGGCATTCGTTATCAAGTTCAACAGCAAAATTTATGCGTTCCGGTAAAGAAAACTCTGTAAGGAAGTCTTTTATGTATTCATTAATATTTAACCTGCCCTTCTCTGGCACTTTTGATTCCGACAGGCGCATGAGGGCCGTTACAATTTCATTTGCTTGAGTGACCTCACTATCGATAAGCCTGAGATGCTTTTTTGCCTTTTCGTCCAGATCCTTTAGCGTTATATTTAAGAAATATGATGAGTTTTTAATTGTAGCCAGAGGATGTCTTATGTCGTGGGCAATGGAACCTGATATACGGCCGATAACGGCGAATTTATCTCTAACTTTTAATTCTATTTCTGCCTTCTTACGCTCGGTGATGTCCGTTGCTACACATACTATCCCCTGAATCTTGCCTTCTTCACCGCGCATTACTGAACCGGAAAACAGAACCGGTATTTTACCTCCGTCCTTTGACAGATAAGTCTTTTCTACATTAGTAACATAATCCGCTTTTACTAAATCTGAAATACCTGATTTTTCAAAGAGTAGTTTTTCTTCCTCTTCAAATACCATACTAATCGGGTTTCCTATCAACTCATCTTCCTTATACCCTAAAAGAGTGATGGTTGCCTGATTGACTCTCTTAATCGTGGCATCTTTATTGACTACAATCAAGGAATCGGCCATGCTTTTGATAATATTATCCATATAATCTTTGGAAACAGTCGTATTCCGCAAATCTTCCATCATTTTGTTGAAAGTCTCGCCAATTACTGCCATTTCACCTGATAGCGCCTCTATCGGTTCATCAAGCCTGCCTTTTGAAACTGATTTTAACCCACTGGTGATCCTGGCTAACGGATTAATTATGTTATATTTCAGTAGGCCGAAAATCAAAAACAATATAACGACAGAAACAGACAGTTCTATCCATAAACCTTTTTTAAAGGTATTCCACGCGAGCGATTGTAGTCGGGCAGCAGGGAGCTTAATACTCATAATCCCGCGCAACTCACCTACTGTATAATTGAAAGAAGTATCATAGTTAGCACTAATGGTGATGTGCGCATCTTCTTGTTTGCCATGGCATTTCAAACAGTATTCCTCAACCCATATCGGTGCTGAGTAATGGTAATACAATTGATCATCTTCTGATTTGAAGCTAACAAACCTCTCTTTTTCTAAAGGGTTTTCCCGATAATAATCTATCGCTTCTTTTTCCAGAGAGTCAGCGGTATTCTTCGGGTTGCGAGGACGGTCAGAAACATTATTGAAATACAAACCACTTGCTGTCCAATTTGTAAAATCCTCAGAAATACGGCTTAATGCGTGCGCGGGTAAGAAACCAATTGTTTTATCTGTCAATGGAATGCCGCTTTCTAGAAACTGATGATGATAGACCCGACGGGTTGCCATAAGTATATTGCGTACATTTCTGGCTTCACGTTGTATGGATTTTAATCCTTCTGTATTAATGTCATGATAGTGTCTATATTCGACAATGCCTAATGTGATCAGAAAAATACCTAAAGAACTTAATAGTAATTTTGTTTGCAGTCTCATAATAATCCCCATTAACAGGAAAAGTTTTATTGACGTTATAACTATCCTCAAAGAAAAATAACGTAACTAAGCAATACACCCACCCTCTTCACATGATCCAAAAAGCACAGCAAATATCTATGTTTCTCTTTGCTCATAACTCAAAACTTATAAAACAGCCGGAAACATAATCTTAAACGTGCTTCCTTTACATTCTTCACTCTCCACTGAGATAATGCCACCATTGGACGTGATGATATCCTTGACAATTGACAAGCCAAGCCCAATTCCCTCGCTCTTTGTTGTAAAGAATGGTTCAAAGATTTTATCCAGAATTTCTTTTTTTATACCGCTGCCGCTGTCAGCGAAGGAGATTTCTACGAGATCTCCTTCGAGTTCAGACTTTTGAGTTTGGAGTTCGCCCGTCTGCCGAACGGGCAGTGATACTTTTGCTTCTTTACTCTGAAGTCTCTGCTCCGAGCTCAAAACTCTCCTCGTCTTCACGGTAAGTGTACCGTCATCCGGCATGGCACGTACCGAGTTTGTCGTGATATTGTCGATGACCTGTCTAAGTTGAAGACGGTCAGCTATTATATCGCAACATTCATTATCAAGTTCTAGAGTAAGTTTTATGCGTTCTGGGAAAGGAAACTCCGCAAAAAATTCCCTTACGTATTCATTGGTATTTACCCTGCTCTTCTCGGGTGCTCTTGTTTGCGACAATCGTAAGAAGCTTGTAATAATCTCATTTGCGTGAGTAACCTCACTGTCAATAAGTTTGAGGTGTTTCTTCATTTTTTGATCCGGATTCTTTATCGTCACATTCAAGAAATAGGATGAATTTTTAATCGTTGTCAAAGGATGCCTGATGTCGTGGGCTATGGATCCTGATACACGGCCGATAACGGCAAATTTCTCTTTCCTTATAAGTGCATCTTGTGCTTGTTTTAATAATATGCCTTGGGCTACAATTTGCTCTTTACTATCTTCGTTCTGTCGAAAATGAAGATACATACTAATAAGCAAGCCTATAAGTACACAAATATAACTGGCTTTCTTTAAAAGGTGGGCAATGTCAAACATCGCATCAAAAAGATTGAAGGAAAATGACATAAACATTGCCTGACACATAAAACCGACAATAAGGGAAAGCACTATCCAGTGCTCAAAATGATTATTTTTCCAGAAACCTTTCTTTAGGTACCCTATAAGAGCTAAAAGGAAAAAGATAGCAGAGAAAAATTCTTCTGGTCGGCCAAAGAGGAGTTTGGGATAATAGGCTGTCGGTAAGGGTACAAAAGCAAAAAAGAAAAAACTTAGCAAGGTTAATACTCCAATACTTATATATGTACTCTTCTCGTTTATTCTATATGCTTCTCCTGTCTTTTTTCTTTTTTCCCACATCCACCAACTCAAAAACATAAGTACGGACAAAAATATGCGAGATGCATTCCAACTCCAGGGAATAAGAGAGGGAGGAGGTGAAGGCCATAATTGATTAAACCATATACTTGTTACAATAGTATGATAGCCATCAAGAAAAGAAGTTCCTAAAAACCCTGACCCAATATACAAAAAATCAATATTTTTCTTAACGTAGAAATGTATCAATGCCATAGCTCCAACGAATAAGGCTAAAGTAGTAGCCAATAATTCCATCAGGGTATGAAGTTGAGTGCTACCCTGCCAGGTGGAATTCCGCAGTATTATAAATCCTAAAAATAGAAGTATGAAAAATGTGATATAAATAATCAACCTTTTCATGGCAAGGTTACTGTTTTTAATATTCATGTTTTTATTTAACATCTTTCTATTAAACTGATTCCGTAGTTTTCAGAAACGTGATGACGATTGTCAATTCTTTTATCCAACCATCCATTGAGTTTGCAGCACTTTCAGGTCACGATATGTTATTATCAGATCCCATATCAAAGACATTTTTATTTGGTATGATAATTTCTTGATATATGCCTGTAGATCTGGGTTTAAGATTTTCTTGAAGTGGTAGAAATTCAACATCTTTCATATAGAATGCCCTCAATACGAATTCGGTTGATTTGACTATTTGGGAAATTTCAATATTTCATCGCTTGAAATACTAACTTGTTCTAGAATCCGTAATGTTCCTTTGGGTATCTGCTCTATGTGGAACGATTGCAAGTTGTGCCGTTATTATCGCTTTCCTTGCAATTTTGTTAGTGTATATTAAACTAGGTTGTCCGTAAAGTCTTAATTATCTCTTTAGATGAAAGTATCGGGAGTTAGGGTATTAAGTGGCAAGCATGAAACAAACTGGACTATTATGTATTCCATTCCCATGACTCTACTTCTGTCAGGAATGCATTATCTGTCAGATCATATCTGAGCGGTGTTATTGAGATGTAGCCGTCTTTAAGTGCATGCATATCAGTACCAATAACATCTACCTTAGGCCAGCCTGTACCGGCCAGCCAGTAATATGCTATACCACGCGGATCAGTTCGTTTCTCATAGTGCTCTTCGAAATCACCGGAGAATTGTTTTGTTATCTTTACGCCCTTTATCTTGTCCTTCGATATATTAGGTATGTTGACATTGAGCAGCGTGCCTCTTGGCAACTCCTTCTTTATGATAAGAGCAATAATATCTTTTGCTGTCTCAGCGGCTCCCTTGACATCAGGTGCTGACTCAGAAATTTCCAGAGAGAGTGCGACTGAAGGGATACCTAGAAGAGCACCTTCGATTGCAGCGGCTACTGTCCCGGAATATAAGACATTTATCCCGACATTAGCACCAATATTTATACCGGAAACCAGCAACTGAGATCTCTCCTTTAATATTTCTCTAACTGCAAGTTTTACACAATCTGCCGGAGAACCATCTATACCATAACCAATAAAATAGCCATTGGCATATACATCTCTTACTCTCAGGGGATGGCTAAATGTAATTGAATGCCCTACTCCGCTCTTCTGCACATCCGGTGCAACTAGAGTAACAGACCCTAACGACTCCATAGCCTTCTTTAGTTCCAGGATGCCTGGCGAGTATATTCCATCATCATTTGTTACTATAATTTTCAATGAGACATTCCGCTTTCTTCTATTATTTCAGCTTTTGTTTTTTCAAATTCTTCCTCACTAATTAACCCATCAAGTTTTAATCTTTGCAGTACCATTAGTTTCTCATCGAGGACAATCTTATCTATAATTGCATTTTCTTCATCAGTAACCTTTCTTCGTGCTTCTCTGATCTTCTCTCTTCCTTCATCAGTTAGTACCAATATTTTTTGATCTTCCGGAATATAGTCACCTTCTTCATCTTCGACAGGTTCATCTTCATTCTTTTTTCGCAAACCAAACCATTTTTTCTCTTTGCCTTCTTCTTTTTTAAATTCCTTAACAGACTTCTTCATCATCTTATCGTATACAGTCTTATT
>Ga0233429_1002571_pt1 | contig 18588 bp, 15 predicted proteins | sample SI_118_April2016_3_FD_179879 | JGI IMG/M metagenome (GOLD analysis project Ga0233429, IMG submission 179879) | Seawater microbial communities from Saanich Inlet, British Columbia, Canada - SI_118_April2016_135_MG | ecosystem: Environmental > Aquatic > Marine > Inlet | place: Canada: British... | reverse complement strand
GGGGGTTGATCTAAAAGTTGACCCAGGGGAAATGGTGGGGTTAATTGGCCCCAACGGTGCTGGTAAAACAACAGTGTTTAACTTGATTACCGGATTTATTAAACCGACTAAAGGTGAGGTCAAATTTAAAGGTAAAAACATTGTGGGTCAAAAACCCCATGTTATTGCAAACAAGGGTATTGGACGTACATTTCAGCTAAACCCCCTGTTTGCTGATTTTACGGTTCTTCAAAATGTAGCAGCTTCATTTTATTTACACCCAAAATCAAGTCTTATCTCTGCCTTTTTGAATCTGCCCGGCTATCAGCGTAATGAGGATTACATTAATAAAAAAGCAAAAGAGATCCTGGATCTTTTAGGGTTAACAACGCACCAGGATGAGCTGGCCAAAAATCTTCCCCAGGGGTATCAGAAAATGCTGGGCATTGCCCGGGCACTTGCGACCCGCCCCACATTACTGCTGCTGGATGAACCGCTTGGCGGGATGAGTGTCGGTGAGATTGAGTTCACCATGGAAATAATTCAAAAAATACGGGAGAGTGGCGTCACCATTTTACTGGTGGAACATAATATGCAGATTATGGATATCGTGGACCGAATATATGTCATCAGCTTTGGGCACAGAATTGCCACCGGCACCATTGAGGAACTCAGGAAAAACAACGAAGTAATTGAAGCATATTTTGGAGCTCAGATCATTGATACTTGAAGTGGATAACATCACCGTCAAATATGGGAAAGCCCTGGCAGTAAACAAGGTTTCCATCAAGGTATCCCAGGGAGAGGTAGTTACGATTATCGGTGCCAATGGGGCTGGAAAATCAACAATATTAAGAGCATTGTCAGGACTGACACCACTGGTTTCAGGAAGCATCCAGCTTAACGGCCATAGAATTGACGGTAAAGAAATCTATGAAATTGTTGAATTAGGTATAGTACATATCCCGGAAGGTCGAAAGCTGTTTCCCTTTCTTCCCGTAATGAGAAATCTTACGCTTGGGGCCAGCCTTAGGACTAACAAACAGGACATTAAAAGGGATCTTGAAGAAGTTTTTGAGTATTTTCCAAGACTTTGGGAACGGCGAAATCAAAATGCCGGTACCCTTAGCGGCGGAGAGCAGCAGATGCTGGCCATTGGTCGCGGACTCATGGCAAATCCCAAGCTACTGATGATGGATGAGCCCTCCTTAGGGCTTGCCCCGATCCTTGTATCTGAACTGGTTCCGGTGATTAAGAATATCAATAAAAAAGGCGTCAGTGTACTCCTGATTGAGCAGAACATGCCATTGGCGCTTGGTGTGGCAGACAGGGGCTATGCACTTCAGGTCGGAAAGGTGGTTTTTGAGGGTGATGTTAAGGCATTTAAGGAAAGTGATATTGTCAAGCAGGCCTACCTCGGAAAATAGATTGCCTGGCTTAAAAATAAGATGTGTCCTGTCTGTTCTATTATTGCCTTTAATTCTATTGTTAGGGCCAAAATGGGCTGAGAGTTCCTGGTTAATTAACAGGGAGCGATTCCATGTTTCGGTTCATGGACAACTGTCCTGCCTGGAATGCCATACCAATTATCCGAATGAACAGATTCATCCCAATCCTGAAAATGTGAATAAAACGCTCAAGGATTTTTTTTTCAAAGAGCAGTGTACTGATTGCCACATAGAGATACTGGAAGAAGCGGATCAAGGTATTCACGGTGGCGAAAAAATTGATGATCCTTTAACGTTAAATAATTGCATAAAGTGTCACGATCCCCATTATCAGCCACCCTATTCCCAGACACCAGATTCGATTAATCTTGATCAGCCGGTGGAAATAAAGTGCCGATTTTGCCATGATGTAGAGACTGTTTTGCCGGAATGCACTGAAGAAGACAAATCATGTATGGATTGTCATGGGTTGGTTCCTCCGGAAGGTACCAAAGCAAATGAAAAAATAAGTAATTTTTGCTTTCACTGCCATGGCAGCAAAAATGAATGGAAAGCCTCTTTTAAAATTCCCCTGATGGATCAGTTGGCTTTTCACAAAACAACCCATTCGGATATCGCTTGCACTGTCTGCCACCCCAATGCTTTGAAATTTGGACATGGCGCACAGCAAATTAGCAGCTGCAGCCAGTGCCATCCACCTCACGATGGAAAAGTGGCCCATGATGCCCATTTTAAAATCTCCTGCCAAGCATGTCATCTCAGTCAAATCATACCTGTTAAAGATCCATTAAGCGGCATGATTAACTGGCAAAAAGATTGGCAATCTGGCAGTCCCAGCCCTGTTCACAATATGAAAATTACAGATGACAAAAACCGCTGTGGACGGTGTCATGTAAGTGGCAACTTACTGGGTGCTTCAACCATTGTACTGCCGGCAAAAAGTGTGATATGCATGCCCTGCCATGCAGCCACTTTGTCTGTTGGGGATACGACCACGACAGCAGCACTATCTCTTTTTATTTTAGGAATCTTAAGTATCAGTTCTGTCTGGTTTTCAGGAGCCCTTGAAGGCAAAGACAAAACTAATATTGGTTACAGATGGTGCTACATACTGGTTCAGGTTTTTCGGACGCTGTTTTCCATCCGAATCATGTATATTTTAAAAGCAACGGCTCTGGACGGATTATTGCAATATCGCCTGTTTCAAATTTCAAAATCCCGGTGGTTGGTTCATGCCATGGTAGTGTTTCCCTTTCTTTTCCGGTTTGTCTGGGGGATGGCTGCTTTGGTCTCATCGCTTTTGCTGCCTACTTGGGATATTACATCGGTCATGTTGAACAAAAATCATCCTCTGACCGCATGCCTATTTGACCTGTCAGGCATTATAACCATTTCTGGAGTTGCATTGATATTATGGTTCAGACACAAGCGGAAAGTTAAACATAAAATAAACTGGTTACCAAAAGCCGACTGGCTGGGATACAGTTTATTAGGCAGTATGATGCTGACCGGATTTATTCTGGAAGGAATGCGCATTGCCATGACAGGTACTCCTGAGGGATCTGCCTATGCGTTTGCAGGATATACCATCAGTCGGTTATTTGTAGAAACTGCCTTAAACGATATCTATGGATTGATGTGGTATTTACATGCAGTCAACGTAGGTGCTTTTTTAGCGTATCTGCCGTTCAGCCGTATGATCCATATGATTCTGGCACCGGTTAGCCTGGCAGTAAACGCAGGGATAAAGAACAGACATCGCCTTGCATACAAGAGTTAAGCAAGGAATGATGTATACACATTTTAGCATGGCAGATGATAAGTTTTCTTATAATATAGCCTGATTAAGGAGAGGATGGATGGATATCCAAGGGTACCACATACCTGAGAATTTGTTTTACGAAGAACACCATTATTGGGTCATGGTTGAGGACGATATACTGAAAATGGGGATGGATGATTTTGCCCAAAAAATGGCCGGAGAGATTGTTTTTGTTCAGCTTCCTTTTGAAGGTAAGAGGCTGAAAAAAGGAAAGAAATTTACAAAAGTGGAGTCTGGTAAATGGGTAGGCAAGGTATTTGCGCCAGTGAACGGTGAGATATTGGCCTCAAACGAAAAACTCGAAATGGATCCGACCATCATTAATAGGGACTGTTACGGAGAGGGATGGATCTATAAGATCAAGCCAGATAACATGGGAGAAGTCCAACAGCTGATCCATGGGCGTGATGCAATTGAAAAATGGCTCCTTGAAGATATTGAAAAGTATAATCAGGATTAAGCGTGAGTTAAAAAAAAGAAATCATGGTACTAAAAAATTACAGCATACCTGAAATCCTGCAAATGGAAGCGTGTACAAATTGCACGTTGTGCGCCGAAGTTTGTCCGGCAGTTTCTGCCTTGCAGGACGGCCGCCTTTCCGGTGTATACAGACTTGATACCCTGCGTGGCATGATAAGGTCACAATCCAGGCTATTCCAATTTTTTTCCCGTAGAAAACCACCCACAAGGACAGAATTGAAAAAATTTGGTGAGACTGTCTATCGTTGCACCTTATGTGGAAGATGCCAGGAAATATGCCCGTCTGGAATTAAGCTTAGGGATATCTGGTTTTCTCTTCGCCAGGATTTGGTTTGCTCAGGGGCATATCCTGAAAAGATAAATATGATCCGGGAAAATGTTGCCCTAAGTCACAATGTATTTGATGAAGATAATAAGGAGCGAGTCGACTGGGTGGACGACCTGCAGAATCCCCCGGACCATTATTATGTAAAAGATACTGCCGAAGTTGTATATTTTACTGGATGTGTGGCTGCATTTTTTCCCATGGTCCAAAAAATTCCAATTGCACTTACCCAACTATTTGAAACTGCCAAAATCGATTTTACACTTCTGGGTGAAGAGGAGTGGTGCTGCGGTTTTCCATTATTGGCGGCTGGATTGCGGAATCACATTAAAGATCCTGTCCAACACAATATAGAGGCCGTGAGACGAAAAGGTGCTCAAAAAGTGGTGTTTGCCTGCCCGTCCTGCTATCAGATGTGGAAGGAGTATTACCCTGAAGAATTTGAGATCTATCATGTGTCCCAGTTTTTAAACAGTCTGATTGATACAGGACAACTTGAGTTATCAAGGCTTGATCTGAAAATCACTTATCACGACCCGTGTGATCTGGGCCGGGGAAGCATGGAATACGATGCCCCAAGAGAGGTCATCAACGCCATTCCAGGCGTCAGTTTGATCGAAATGGAACATAACAGAGATAAATGCCTGTGCTGTGGCGGGGGTGGTAATCTGGAGATGATCGACACCCACCTGTCCAGACAAATCGCTGAGACAAAAATCAATGAAGTGTTAGCCACAGGGGCAGATGCAGTGGTTACTGCCTGTCAGCAATGCCTTCGTACCATATTGTCTTACGCACGACGAAACAAAATCAAGATAGAGGTGCTGGATATCGTTGAACTGATTCATCGTTCCGTAAAGAAGGACTGATTCTGTTTCAATATCTTTAAAAACAACTAACAATTTTAAATGATGAAATGATTGGAAATGAAAATGAATTTGTACCAATTGGGGAAAATTCCTTGGAAAGAAACGCAATTAATTTATCATGCACTCGCGCTCATGGAAAAAGAGGCGTTGTGTCTGGTATCACCTTCTTCACCCTATGTCTGCATAGGATTTCATCAGGATTTGGAACAGGAAGTGGATCTTGAATTTTGCAAAGAAAACAATATCCCCATTTTCAGACGGGAGGTCGGCGGCGGGGCTGTTTTCCTGGACGGCAACCAACTCTTTTTTCAGCTCATACTGAAAAAAGACAACTCTTTGGTTCCAAGGCGTATTGAAACGTTTTATAAAAAGTTTTTGCAGCCTGCTATTAATGTTCATAACCAAATAGGCATCCCGGCACAGTACAAACCGGTCAATGATCTTGTGGTGGAGATGCGAAAAATTTCAGGTACAGGTGCTGGAGAGATTGGAGAGTGCATCGTTTTTGTTGGCAACCTGATTCTCGATTTTGATTATGAAACCATGTCCCGGGTCTTAAAAATACCAGATGAAAAATTCCGAGATAAAGTCAAAAAGACCATTGAGGAAAATTTAAGTACCCTTAAAAGGGAAGCTGCGGCAAGAGAACTTACATTGGATGATGAAGCAGGTTTGAACAGGCGAATGGCAGAAGAATTTGAGAAATTGATCGGTCCATTTGTTCCTTCAGTTATAGATGAGCCCCTGAATCAGAAGATGCAGGAACTGGATTCCCAGATGATGGCGGACAAATGGCTTTACATGAAAGGGAAAAAAGTATCCGGACGTTTGGTAAAAGTGCGATCGGGCCTTGAGGTTATACACCGGATGCACAAAACCGTCGGTGGTCTGATTCGAGCCGATTTTGTGGTTAATAATGGTCGGTTTGAAAGGTTATCCATTTCAGGAGATATTTTTTGTTATCCGCATAATACCTTGGATCAACTAATCACCTCCCTTGAGGGTCATCCGATAGATCAGCTGGTTAAAATACTAAATGAATTTTATTCTGAACAGAATTTTGAAATGCCAGGAGTAACTTTTGAGGACTGGATGCAGGTACTTAAAGTTTAAAACCAGGTTCTGACGCTTCCACCAATTTATTGCCTGGGAGATCAGTATTTTTAAACTATTTTGTTTCTGGAAAGACCATAAAATGTGCTGGGTAGGTACTGGATTTAGGATGCTATGCTTTTTTTTCTTTTCAGGAAACTTACTATCATGTTTCAATAATTCAGCCATTTTGAAAGCTGTATCATTCTGAAATTGGCAATATCTGTCAGTAGTCAAATCCGACAAATTACCGGGCGCTTCATCCGCCAATCCGGGCTTTTTGAATATTTTCAAAATACCACATCTGGTATAGAAAAATTTTTCATCCCCAGATTTAAAAATTAATTAGAGCTTCCTGAATATCATATAAGTGCTTGAATTTTTAAGTAAATTATGTTATATTTTTCTACATGAAACTGCATGAGAAATTGAACATAACACCTAAAAACCTTTACACTTTTTTAATAAAATTATGTACTCACACGATCAAAATCAATTAGAATTCTTCTTGCCCTTTGGTGGTAAGTTGAACCCCGACAATCGATGGATTAAATTGGCCGAGCTGATTCCCTGGACAAAATTTGAAATCACCTATTCAAAAAGTCTTAAAGGGTCGGGATTTGGTCCTCCAGCAAAATCTGTTCGCGTCGCCCTTGGTGCTCTCATTATAAAAGAGCGGTTGGGCACCAGCGATGAGGAAACAGTAGAACAGATTCGCGAGAACCCGTATCTCCAATATTTTTTGGGTTTTAAAGAATATAGAGACAAAACCCCTTTCCACCCGACCATGTTTGTCCATTTCAGGAAACGGATAACCAAAGACATGGTCGGTGGAATTAACGAAGCTATTTCCCGAAAAGCAAAACCGGCAAATAAAAAGCAGACTGATGATAATGACGATTCTGAATCAGGTGGCGAAACATCTTCAAAAAATAAAGGAAAGCTTTTAGTTGATGCGACCTGTGCTCCTGCTGATATCACTTTTCCAACTGACCTTAAGCTTTTGAACAAGGCCAGAGAAAAAAGCGAAGAGATCATCGATATCCTCCATGAACCTCATATTGGAATGAAGAAAAAGCCTCGCACTTATCGGAGAAAAGCACGTAAGAATTTTTTATCCATAGCAAAGAGCAAAAGGGTGTCAAAAGGTAAAAGGCGTAAAGCCATACGCAAACAGCTTGGATATCTTTCAAGGAATCTGAAAACAATTGATAAACTCTCCAAAGACAGTCATAGCCTCTTTTCTTTAGATAAAACTCAATATAAAAATTTGTTGGTAATCAATGAGGTCTTGCGCCAACAACAATGGATGTATGATCATCGTGAGTATAAAATTGAAAATCGAATTGTCAGCATTTCTCAGCCTCATGTCCGACCGATCAAAAGAGGTAAAGCCAATGCATCCACTGAGTTCGGTGCCAAACTATCGGCCAGTTTGGTTGACGGTTATTATTTTTTAGATCGCCTGGACTGGAATAACTTTAATGAGTCAGTTGACCTGATTGAGCAAATCCATTCTTACAAGAGCCGGTTCGGATTTTACCCATCCTCTGTTCATGCGGATCAAATTTATCGAAATCGAAAGAACATCAAGTTTTGCAAGGAGCATGTTATACGCCTATCAGGGCCTCCCCTTGGAAGGCCGCCTAAAGATTTGTCAAAAAGGGCTGCTTACCGAAAAGTGGCTCGGCAGGATGAAATTGATCGTATACCGATTGAAGGAAAGTTCGGACAGGCTAAACGCCGGTTTAGTTTATCAAGGATAATGTGCAAGCTGGCTAAAACATCCGAAACCGCCACTGCTGTCGTTTTCCTCGTAATGAACTTTGGGAAATGGTTGAAGGTTTTACTTTTAAATTTTTTTGCCCGGTTTACAATGCGGTTTTTACAAATACGAGAACGACAATACGCTTCATCCATTGGCAAGAGTGTAAATATTTGGCAGAAAGAATTGCTGCAGCTGGCATAGCATGGTCATTTTTGTATTATTCAGGAAACCCTATGTAAATGTTTTTAAAACAGTCTTTAATGTCCTGGTTGAATATAAAAAGATCATCCTTTACAGGAAAATGGATTTTGAATAAAGCGGGTTGCATCTTTTTGAAGGCAGTCAAAAACCCCATTAAAAGGAAGCGATCTGCTGTATCCTGCAAGAAAATAAAAAATATGAGCTTCTATTATAGTCTTCCTTTTTTCACAGTATCAAGAAGATCTCTGACCGTTGAGGACAATTCGTCCATTAAAATGGGTTTGTTAATATAGCCTTTTATTCCATATGATTCTGCTATTTTATTATCGACTTGTTCACTAAAACCCGTACAAATCAGGATGGGTATATCTTGTCGAATTTCCAATACTTTTTGTGCAAGCTCAGTGCCGAGCAACATTGGCATGGTCATATCTGTAATGATAAGATCAAATTTATCAGGATTAGATTCGAACACCTCCAATGCTTCTGTACTGCTTGTTCTACCAGTGACGGTATAGCCTAATCGCTGTAGCATGCGAACGCCCAATTTGACGATTGCATCCTCATCATCTACAAATAAAATATGTTCATTACCCAATTTGCTGGCTGTGTCCTTTATTTCAAATAGCTGAGTATCTCTTTTTTCGGTTAGTGGAAGAAAAACATTGAACACCGTTCCTTGGCCAGGCTTACTTTGAACCTCAATTGCGCCTTTGTAACTTTTTACAATACCATGAATCACTGACAGGCCAAGACCAGAGCCTTTCCCCTGTTCTTTAGTTGTGAAATACGGATCAAAAATATTATCAATTATCTCTGAAGAAATACCAGCGCCTGTATCACTAATACTCAAGCAGCAGTAATTTTCTGTAGGCACTATAATATCCGGACCGGGCTGGTTTTTATTTAGAGCCACTTTTAGAATACCGCCTTTGCCTTCCATTGCATGATAGGCATTGGTACACAGATTCATAATAATTTCATGGATTTCGGTTGCATTGGCAAAAACATGAATGTCCTTTTGGGAAAGAATCTGCTCAATTATTATATTTGATGGAATGATCGACTTTAAAAGATTGAGGGTTTCTTTGATCAAAGGCGTAAGCGGCAAAGCTTTTTGCTCAATATCTCTTTGATTGCTAAATGAAAGAATTTGTTTTACTAAATCGCGGGCTCTTATCGTCCCTTTCAAAATATCTTCAAGATTTTCCTGTATGGGATGATCTTTTGGTAAATCTTCAATGGACATTTCTGTAAAACCAATAATGGGGTACAGGATATTGTTGAAATCATGGGCAATCCCTCCGGCTAATGTTCCTATTGATTCAAGTTTTTGGGCCTGCAGCAACTGACCCTCCAACTTTACCTTTTCTTCTTCCATCCGCTTTTGTTCGGTAATATCACGGGCAACCACTACTGAGCCCACGACAATACCCTCTTTATCTCGAATGGGCGCCAAGTTATAACTGCCAACCCAGGTTTTTCCGGTATCTTTCCTGTGTATGGTGTATTCAGAGTTTATCCCGGTTTCACCTCTCAGAGCCCTTGGAACCGCCCACATTTTAATGGGTGCCAGTGTCCCATCCGGCAGGTAAACCTCAAAGACATCAGGGTATTCAGCAAAGGTTTTTAAGCACTCATTTTTGTTCTTAAATCGATGGAACGTTGCACAAGCTTCGTTAAATTCTATGAACTGCCCATTGGCATCCGTAATGAATACAGCGTCCGTCATGCTTTCCAAGGCTGCTTTTAAAGTTGATTGACTCTCTCTTAAGGATTCTTCCGCCTGCTTGCGTTTGGTGATGTCAACTATTGAGCCTTCTATGTAACCTTTTTCCGAAAAGATCGTTGCTGAAAAGCTTATCCAGATCAAGGATTTATCTTTGCGAATGATTTTTGTTTCATAATCAAAAACAAATCCATTTTTTTTCAGTGTCTCCACCAGTTTATCTCGTCCGCTGGTATCAGCCCAGGCATCGGCAGAATTAAACTTAGCCATGCAGTCCCCAATCGTTGAATATCCTGCCATTTTCGCATATCGTTCATTTATTTCAATCAGTTTACCGTCTGAAATCCCTGTCCTGAATAAGGCGACCTGGGCATTGTTGAACAATACTTTGTATTTTTTTTCACTATCCTTTAGTGCTGTCTCAGTTTTTTTTCGGAGAATGACCTCTGTTTTAAGCCGTTTGTTCCAGATCAAAATAAATCCGATTATAAAAAAAGCGATTCCGATGACACCCAAAACCCATTTTAATACATAGATTTTATTTATACCGTATTCATATCGGATGGAAAGCCACTTATTTCGAATGACGGCATGTTCCTCAGGTGTCATGGACGCAAGTGTCTTATTAATGATGCCGGATAGTTCCGGCCAGTCACTGCGTATGGCCATGGCCTGATTATGATTGTCAAATGGTGTTGGGGCGGCAACCTTTATATTTGTGTATCCCTTTGTCTGTATCGTATAAGTAGTCGATAAAAGATTACCGATATACGCATCAACCAATCCTGTGGAGAGCTCTTTAACAGGAATTTGTGCAAAATTTTTCAGATTGGCTGAAACTACTTTGAGATGGATTCCGGGATAATCTTGTCTCAACCTTTGGTGCATTACATATCCCTCTTCAACAGATACGGTTTTTCCGTTCAAATCATCTATTGAACTGATGAAATCTGAATCTACCCTGGTAAATATAACCCATGGCGCAAAAATATATTCATCTGTAAAGATCATGTCTTTTTTGCGCTCATTTGTAATTTTTGCAGTTGGGACCATGTCCACAACTTCATGCCGTTTTATATACTCAAGCGCCTCGGGCCAGGTCACTTCAGACGCACTAATATACTTGAAATTAATATCATTAACGTTGAATATGTGCGTCAAATAATCTATGGCGATCCCCTGGATTTTTCCATGTGTTAGCATAAATGGTGGAGAATTGCCTATACGAATCCGGACGACATGATGTTCGCTTATCCAGGCTTTCTCTTCAGGGCTCAACTGAAATTTTGAATCACTCCCAGAACATGGTAATGTGATAATGAAAAATATGAGCCAAATGAGATGGACTATTGGATTACGCATTCTTTTTTTTAGCATCAACATTTTTTTCCGATTAACATTTATTGAGACGTTCATTACAGCGTATGTGTCCACGGTTCCTGTGTATTTTTCTTGCCTGGAATTGCAAATAGTTCAACTATTAATAAATTTTAAATGGGTTCAACAAATAATATAATATCTCAAATAGTATCATAATGCAAAAAAAATCAGAGGATTAAAACTAATTTACTCGCGACTATTGATGGTATAGACCAAACTTTCACCCTTCCGGCTTTTTTAAATTTCCCCCAAATACCACATTTGGTATAGACAGTTTTTTTATCCAATGAATCCTTGACCCCTTGTTTCTATCGCCTTATATTGACAACAAAAAACTTGTCAATCACACCCTGACCATACTCAGGATAAAAAAAAGGAAATAATGGGAAGATGTTTGGTTTAATTAAAAAAATTATTGGCAGCAACAATGACAAAGTGCAGACCACAGACCATGATATTGTAGACGCTCACCTGGCATTGACCGTTCTGCTGCTTGAGGCAGCCTATGCAGATGGCGAGTGCAGTGGAGAGGAAAAAAAACATCTGGTTGAAACGCTTGTGACAAAATTTGGCATATCGAGGCAGGAAATTAATACCTTGCTTGCTGACAGGGATAAAGAGCAAAGAGAATATGTAGACCTTTTTGTCTATACTCAATTTATCAACGAAAATTTTTCCGAAAAGCAAAAGATCGACATAATGGAATCTGTCTGGCGTATTATTTTGCTGGATGATCACCTTGAAGCACATGAGGACCACTTTGCCCACAAACTTGCAAGCCTTCTTCGCTTAAGCCATAAGGATTTGATTGACGCCAAACTAAGAGCGAGAAAACAGCTTTCATGAATGGATTGCAAAAAAACCAGCCAGGATGATGATGTAAAATAATTTTTCTGATATGGATTTTATTATGTTTTATAATAGGTATCCAGATATTTTTTCAGGATGTCGCTGACAATTCCCCTGGCAGGAATTGTTGCAGCCATGCCGTAAACAGGGGCCATTCCTTTTTTTGTGTCTGGTGTTGTTTTTACTCGTTCAACAGCTAATTTCAAATCGTCAACAAACCTCTGGCAAACCCCTTCCCGGGTATGCAAAAGGGTAATGGCGATATGAACACAGGAGGGTTTATGAAGACCGTTGAGGCTCCAGCCTTTTTGGGTCATTTCGTCAAGCACTCTGTAAATATTAAGCTTTTTTGAGCCAAAAGCAATCACCCACAAGGGTTTTCCAAGAATATAGAGTTCAGGAATATCGCAAATTCCCTGTTTGATTTTATTTGCAGTATCCATTATTTTTCGGGTTGCATCAAGATATCCTTTTTCACCAATGGATAAAAGAGATGCCCAGCAGGCAGCACTCAAAGCCCCTGGTCTGCTTCCGGCAAATGTTGGGGAAAAATAAAGACCGCCGGGCCAGTCCGTGGCAGTGTAGTACTGGAAATGCCGAAGCTCTTCCCCGCGATACATGACAACAGAGGTGCCTTTGGCAGCATATCCATATTTATGGGTATCTGCGGACATGGAGGTGACACCCTTGAGTCTGAAATCAAACAGAGGCACATCAAAACCTAATTTTTCGGCAAAGGGCAGGACAAAGCCGCCAAGGCATGCATCCGTATGAAACCCGATATTATGCTCCATTGCAATGGCTGACATCTCTTCTATAGGATCAATCGTCCCATGGGGAAAGGAGGGAGCCGAGCCCACAATGGCAATGGTATTTTTGTTGATGGCTTTTTTGACTTGACTGATATCAGCCTGGAAATTCTTGTTCACACGAATATGCTGCATTTTGATATTAAAATACTGACAGGCTTTGTCAAAGGCGGCATGGGCTGTTTCAGGAACAATGAGTTCCGGGTTTTTTATGTTTTTATTAACCCTGGTAAAATCCCTATAGGTTTTCATGGCAAGCAGAATGCTTTCTGTTCCGCCCGAGGTCACGGTGCCACAGATAGGGTCCTCCGTCTTTTTTGACGAAAGCATTGTGGCTGTCATTCCAATTATTTCCGCTTCAAATCTGGAAGCACTGGGCCATAGATCGGAGTGCAGCGGATTAATTTGTGATGTAACTGCATAGACCTTGTTTAAAAATTCAATATGCTCCTGGTTGCCATGGTATACTGCTCCGGAGACATAACCATCTTTCCATTTATCTTCCTCCCTTGTGTTCATTTCTATAATCTGTTCAAGAATATCCTCTTTTTTAAACGGCTCCCGGGGAAGATGGGTATTTGAGTTAAAGACATCTTTATAGGGTTTTAAAGATGTCTCAAGATCTTTGACAACCTTATTTAGTTCTTTATCGACCCTTTTTTTCACATAGGGTATTTTTTTTAAATGCCTTTCCATAAAGCAGGCAAGTTTTTGCGGGATGAAACTAAATAGTTTTTCAATCATTTTTATTTATTTAACCTTTTATATATATTTTTATTCTGTTTATAAATGGCCTGGTATTGTTTAAATAATTTTTTATAGAGTTTAAGGTTTTTTGGATTGGGCTTGAAAATTGAGTCATATTCCGTTCTTTCTGGTATTTCATCAAATTTAATATATCCAAGGGCAACAGATCCAATAAGCCCTGCCCCTCTTACATTTGCCTGGATGGGGTTTTTGACCCTTCTGATGGTCCGGTTCAAAATATCGGCATGAATCTGACACCAGAGATCAGATTTGGCACCGCCGCCGATAATGTTTATGGTTTTCATTTTCTTTTTGATCAGCTTTTCAACATATTTCAGCAGCCATTTGCCGTTAAAGGCAACGCCTTCAAACACTGCTCTGACCATATGGGCCCGTGTCGTATTTAAAGACATATTGTAAAATCCTGATCTTGTATAGGGATCTTCGACAGGAGATCTTTCTCCATTAAGCCAGGGGGTGAATATAAGGTTGTCACACCCGGGTGGGATTTTAGCCGCCATTGCATTAAATGCTTTGTGCACATCTTTAACTTTTATGGCGGGTGTCAGTTCATCTTCCGGATAAATGAAATTATCTTTTAAAAAATTCAGAGCTTCTCCTGCAATATCCTGTTCATTGATCAGAAGATATTTGCCCGGGATGGCAGAGGGCATCGCCCCCATATTATGAAAAAGATCTGTTTTCTTGTAGGGCATGTGGCATAAAAGCCAGCCTGAAGTACCCACATAAAGATGTCCTGCAAAATCATCAATGGCTCCGGAACCAATGGAGGCTGAATGAATATCAGGTGTTCCCATGACCACCCTTGTGGATTCACTGAGACCCAGTTCCTGGGCAATTTCTTTTTTGACCGGGCCTATGATATCCGTGGACAATTTTAAGTCAGGCAGTTTTTCCCTTGAAATACCCGCCATTTTTATCAGATCGTCGTGATAGCAGATATTATTGATATCCCTGTTGTCTGTTACCCAGTGCAGGGTAATTGATTCATTTGAGGCAAAAAATCTTCCTGTCAGTTTCAGATTTAAATAATCCTTTGGCTCTAAAAATTTATACGTATTTTTATAGAGATCTGGAAATATTTTTTTAATAAAAAGAATATGGGCAATGGGGTCTTTGCCTGATCGAAGGGGCACACCCCCTGTAAGCTTCAGCCATTTATAGAGTTTTGTAATTCCATAGCCTTCAATTTTAATTAGGCCGTTTGTGATTTTCTTTACATGGGCAGCGCCCCTTGAATCCATCCAGGTTATGGCATTCATCAAGTGGTGCCCGCTCTTATCCACGGCCACAGTACCGGACCACTGGCTTGTACAGCAGATGGCCAGGATATCTGAGACAGGGACAAGATTTTTAGATAAAAGTCTTTTGGCGGCTTTGACAATTGCTCTCCACCAGTCATCTGGATTTTCCTCAACACCGCCGTGATCTAAAAAGATGGTGTCTGTCTTTTCAAATTCATGGTCGAGAACATCTCCAAGCATGGAGACGATGGCAACTTTTGGTCCTGAAGTACCCAGATCAATGGCAAGAATATACTTGGTATCTGAAGACATGATCCCCCTTTTTCCATGTTTTATTTTTTTGTATGTAATCATGACTTTAAAGAACAAACAAGCTTAGTTTGAAACATATTTAAAAAAAATTACGCAATAATAAAATTTTAATGGGTATAAAGGATATCTGTCTTATCTAAACTGCTATTGATTTTCTTTTAAACGTTGTCTGATCTTGCGGGGAAGCTTGGAATTTAAATTATTGTTTAAAAATTCTTTGAACTCTGAAAGGACTTGAATTCTTCCTTGAATAAATTTTATTTTTTCAGGTTCATTTGAAGCAGTATCAACACTTTTTTTTGCTTCAATTAATTTTTTATCTATTTTTTCATGAAGGTTGAGTAAATATATATAAGCCATTTTATTTCTTTTAATACATCAATTGTAATACTTGTGGGTATCAAGATCAATTTGATCAGTTAAATATTTTCTAACACTGAATAATTCTTCTAATTGGCCATTATAAAATTGCACATTTCCAAAGTCCTCAAGACTTTTTGCTTTTTTCTTGTTTTTTTGAGCATCTGCAATTTTGCCTGTCAGATAATCATGAATTTTGATTGAATATTCATGTGCCACAGAATCGTTCTCCTTATAGTAGTACATTTTATAATTCTGAAGGATAAAATTATTATCACCATCAGTTTTATCCTATCCGGTTGAAAGCTAAAACTAATTATGCTTGTTATCTCTGTCAATTATTATTTAAGAAACCTGCATTTTCCAGTTCCGAGCCATGAACTTAAGATTTGACATTTCTTCAAATCCTTTTTTCCTGTAAAAATTATCTGCATTACTTGTCCATAAAACTTGTCTGAGGGACTTAATTTCCGGATAATCACAAATGCACTGAATCAACCATTTGCCTAAGCCCTGTCCTCTAAAATCCTCTCCTATGAGCATATCAAGAATGATGGCATATGCCATCGTGTCCGTGATAACCCGGGCAAATCCAATTTGTTCTTTGTCCCTTAACAGGCTAAAGCAAAGAGAATTTGTAACAGAAGCCTCGATTTCTTTTCGCGAACGATCCTTTGCCCAATGCGAATTCTTTAGCATTTTGTGAAGGATATCAATATCCACATGTTTTTTTTCTGTAGAAATAATAAAATTGACTTTTCTCCAAATCATATTGGCTTTTCCTTATCTTTATCCTTGTCTTTATTCGAGTGGGGTCAGGCTTGCATAGTTGCGTTTATTACTCAATAAACGCAACTATGCAAGCCTGACCCCGCCTATTAAATAGCAAATCTATCACGTCTTAACGACCAAAACATAACAACAATCGATAAACTAAGCAAGAATACCCCAAGAGCAAAAACACCGCTAAAACCGATGGTTTGATACAGCCATATGCCAAAAAGAGGTGCAATCAAAGCCCTTGTCCCCACCAGACTGAGATGTATAGATTGGTATGTGCCCGCGTCATCATCTATACAAAAATAAGCTGAACCGATATTCCACAAAAGTGACATGGTTGCTGCAAACAATCCATTCCAGGCAAAAGAGATAACCAGCAGATAATAAAACCGGTAAGGACCCAGGTCATAATAGTAGGGGAAATACTCAGTGAGTCCCATAAAGAACAAATGCATGAGCAAGGTTAAAAAAGTGAAGGCCGCAAACTTTCGCGGATCAATCCGATCAATAAGATTACCAAAAAACGGCAGTAATAAAATAGCAATAAGATTATACGAATTTTTATAAAACGCTATACTGGTATAGTTCAGATTAAGTTTTTCAACTAAAAACAGCGTTATAATCGCAACAGTGAGCATAAACGAAAACCCGTAAAGCATAAATCCCAACTCAAAATCGCGATATGGCTTATTGGATTTAATAATAGCCTTTATATCTCTGACTGATTTGCGAAGCGATTCCATAATAGAAAGGTTCTTATCTGCATTTTGCAGGTAGTCCTTCTTTACTGCAAAAGAAAGCAAAAACAAGGAAATAATCCCCAGGATCCCCAGGACAGGATAAATATAAACAAAGGAAAACGGATCAATATCAAGAATCCAGCCAAAAACAAAAGTAGTGATCATCATCACGACTTTATTTGTCATGGCAGCATAACTATAAAGTGTCCCAAAATGTGAGTTGCTGTAATTATTTTTAAGGATGCTATTGATTATTGGATATACAACCGGCATGGCCAGATAATAGAAAAGAAAAATAAGCAGAAAAAAATAATGATAGAAAACCATATCATTTGCGGGAAGCAGTTCACGTGGAAAAACCAATATCAATAGCAGGGGCAACCTTGTAATAAGAGCTGTCATCCTGAGGATGGTTTTCTTTTTGTATCTCTTTAATAATTCATGGATAACAAGAGAGAATACAAAAACGACCATACTGGTCTGAAACAAAACAGCAAGTTGCATCTCTGTTCCCTTAAGGCTTTTAACAAACACAAACTCGTTAAGAACCATAACCCCAAACAATACCCCTTCTATTATTGAATAAAGAAGATGGAGCCCAAATATCTTTTTTTCATTTATTTTTAGATCAGAAATTCTCAATTTATCCGATACGCTTAATTGTATTCAAAAATTTCTTTTTGAAGAATGCCATGGCTATTTTTCGATCAGCACTTTTCTGACAATTTTTGCCAGATTTTCCTTGGAGAACGGTTTTTGAATGAAGTGTTCTCCTTTAAGCAGGACCCCGTGATGTCCGATGGCGTCGGCTGCATATCCTGACATAAATATGCATTTTAGGTCTGAATTAAAGGATTTCAGCCTTTCCGAAAGTTCTCGACCGTTCATTTCAGGCATGATCACATCAGTGATCAGCAGATGAATTTTGGTTTTTTGTTTCTTGACAAGCCTTATTGCCTCTTTTGGCGCACCCAAGGCCAATACTGAGTAGCCAAGCTCGTTAAGAAATTTCTGAACAAGTTTCAAAACCTGGGAATCATCCTCCACTAACAGGATAGTTTCACCTTGGCCCTGCGGTGTATTTTCCGTGTCTCCCTCCTGGATCTCGACAGCTTTGTTGTCATATCTGGGCAGGTATATCTTGACGCTTGTCCCTTTGCCTGGTTCACTGTAGACGTCTATGAATCCATTGTTCTGCTTGGCAATGCCGTAAACTGTGGAAAGTCCCAGTCCTGTTCCTTTATCTACAGCTTTTGTGGTAAAAAACGGTTCAAAGATACTATTGAGTATTTCCTTATCCATTCCGCATCCATTGTCACTTATAGTCAGCTGGACAAACTCACCCGGAATAAACCCTTTATGCCGGGCACAAAAAACTGTGTCCAAAGTCACCATACACGTTTCAATGGTGATCTTACCCACACCTTGGATGGCGTCTCTTGCATTAACGCAAAGATTGGCCAGAATCTGGTCAATCTGGGAGGGATCCAACATGATTGACCAAAGATTTTTTCCTGGGGCCCAGACAAGGTCAATGTCTTCGCCAATAAGGCTGCGCAGCATTTTAAGCATCGTTTCCACATTTTTGTTCAGATCAATCACAATGGGAGAGATGGTCTGCTTGCGGGCAAAA
>Ga0233429_1002563_pt1 | contig 18633 bp, 17 predicted proteins | sample SI_118_April2016_3_FD_179879 | JGI IMG/M metagenome (GOLD analysis project Ga0233429, IMG submission 179879) | Seawater microbial communities from Saanich Inlet, British Columbia, Canada - SI_118_April2016_135_MG | ecosystem: Environmental > Aquatic > Marine > Inlet | place: Canada: British... | reverse complement strand
ATCAGAAAGTTGAGTATGTACAGCACATGCTCAACAACAGACCAAGGAAGTTACTGAACTTCATGACTCCTTATGAAGTATTTATCTTACAGAACCAATAGTTGCACTTATTAGTTGAAGTTACGCTGTATAATATTTTACTATCTGCGACTATACGGTGATATACTTGACTTGACAGGTTACAGAACATTGTCATTACCCAGCAACTTTCTATTTAAAAACTCGTATTTCACAGTCTCTCCGTGTTCACAAAATATTTATCAGAGTTAACTTATTTTTCTAGTAATATACCTTCTGGAACGTTTATAAAAATTTAATATCTTGAATACAAGTTTATCTCCATTTTGCTTGCAATCAGATTCAATATTATCATAGACAGCATTATGTTTTCTCAGCAACAAGGATTTTAGATACGCGGATTTAAATTCCCGTTTAAGTAATTGCTGACAAATCCATTCATCAACATATTTTGTTCTTTTGCCATTCCATGTATAGTAGGGAGCGAGAGGAGCAGGATTTTTTCTCCAATCCTCATTCTTTTCGATTATCCAGGAAGGACTTGTAAACAACCTATTGATAATATTTTCTTTCCCCAACATAAAAATATAATGCCCGTGCAGGAAAATCGGGAAATCTATAAGAAAAATCCCTCCTGTTTTTAGGACTCGGTGTATCTCCCCAAGTCCTTCATCAAAGGTTGTCGTTGATTGATACCAATGCTCAATAGACTGGCTCGAAAACACAACATCAAAATAATTATCATCAAAAGGAATCTTCTTTACGCTGCCAACATGTGAAGCTATGGAGCTGGGATTGGGATCAAGCCCATACCAATGCCCACGCCTGCCTCTTACTAACTTCCTTATCAAATCAACATTGCCACAGCCTATCTCCAACACCTTTGAATCCTCTTTAAACAAATGGCAGTTTTGATATGCCATTTCACATACACAGTTTCTCAGAGAAGATTTCTCATTTCGAGCACATCTCCCCTCATCTGATATAAAGCTTTTACAATGGGAACAATCAGGCAATTTAATGCTTTAAATGTTTAAGGATTAATTGTGAAAATAGTCAAGGCTGGAACCGCACACATAAGACCACTGATAAGTTGATAATGTTTGGCTGGCAATCAAGGCATGACAAATATAAATAGACATGTAATAACTCAAGTATCTTAGAAGCATGATGAGTAAACAACCTCTACTTTCTGTGAATAACAGGCTGGTAATATTGCTGGATCAGGGCGTGTTCGCAACCAATTAGATATTTGCCACAGGTTTATGAATAGATATGAATTTTCTTTTTCTTAAATATAATTCATCTAGCCAAACTACATTTTCTCTGCTTATATTTTTTTTCCATCCGAAAGACCGCTCTTTTATGATACCTGTGTATTTAAGTGCAATACCATCGCCCGGTGTATTCAGGATTTTATCAATATACTCCTGTGACGAGTCCACATCAAAAATACTAAATATTTCATGAAGCTCCTTTTGTGGATTTTGCATCAGATCCTCATATTTCAAACAATATATATTATTCCCAGACAGGTGCTCATCAATATAGTTTATGCACTTAATATACTTCCTTGCAAATCTTTTAAAATTATATTGAGAAAGCTTGTTTCTCCCTGGTGGGAAATATCCCTTTTTAATAAATGAGTTGACCACCCCTTTAATATCCCTTTCAATAAATATACTTTTTATTGATCCACGGTGATAGTTAATTAGTTTTCTTAGGAAATCGTATTTATACATCACAATATCACAAGCTTCCTTTACACCGACACATGTTGCTTTCTTTTTATTTAACAACATGTAACTTTCTTTCAAAAACGAGTCTTCATCTAAAGTGCCCCCTAAATACTTCTCTACCAATTTAGTATATTGTTCTGGATCAACATTATAAAAGTCCAGTGCCCTTGTGATAGTCCTGTGACTGGTATACTCCAAAACACTAGACTGCTTCAATGCAATTCTTTTAGAAACCGATGGTTCTGTAACACAGAGAATATCTGGATGTTTATCCAGCAAATACGAAAGTAAAGTTGTCCCACTACTTTGAAACCCTATTACATAAAAAAAACTGTTTGGTTTTTCTTTTCTAGTTTCACTCATCTAGTCAGTATAATAATCCTTTCCTGCAATTCGTTTGATTCTGCTATCGATAAAAGATCGGACATCTCTCCTCCTTTTAATCAAAATAGGCTGAAATCTCTGGATAAAGCATATTGTCCTTAAATCCTATAAACAAGTTCACGTCTTTCTTCCTCTTAAGATAGCCCTTTAAAGCATATAAATATTCATCAAGAGTGTTCTCCTTACCGCGCCTGGGAGACATGGCTGCATATTTTTTATCCATATCCTTAACATACTCAACACCATAATTATTAATAAACGTGTCTTTAAGATACTCAGCCACTATCCCCCCCATATTCCCATAAAAATACTGCCTTGTATCTAAATCAACACCCAACAGCACTATATTCTTATAATCAAGCTTTAATATATTATGCAGCACTATTGTCAACTTGCCCCTGTAGCGTAGAGATTTATCAAAGTCTGCATCAACAAAAGGTCGTTTTTTTTCAAGCTGAATGGTTTCAGGTTGCTCAAAATAATAACATTTTGCAGCTTCCGGTAATAAGTGAGGAGTTAGTCTGGGATGCACCATTCTATATAAATTCCTTCTATTTATAACTATTATAACGTCATTGTATTGTTTTCTATACGGACGAAACATATCTTGACGCAATCCATCGTAATAGGGTGTATTTGAGCCTTCCAACGCAGAAAAATGGAATGTTGGAGTTAACTCCTTTTTTAAAAAAGAAAGGCTAACTCCAGCCGAATCGTGACTTTTTATAATTTTTATGTGATCACTATTTAGTAGATTTAATGATGGCCCATTACCAAGAATAAAAATTGTATCTGATGTCTTAAATTTTTTTATATCGTGTAGATTATAAATTTTATAATTGTTATTTCTCGTGCTATACCAATTTGCTATTGCCTCTCTATACGAGACAAATCTTTTTTGTTTATGGTCCCTGATAGCTGCACGCACTCTTCGTATGGTATTTATCATTCACACACCCACATATATTGCATCATTATACGATCCTAAACCTGATGTAATCAATCAAGCAAGAAAGCGTCTTATATTATTAGTACGAACTGTTCTAAAAAAATATTCAGACTGCTTACTGAAATGCATATCACCATAATTGTATATGAATTCATTATATTCTTGCATGATGCGAACCTGGAAACATAGCTCAATAGGTTTTTGCAGGATATATTCTGAAAGCACCCCCCGATAACTATTTCTTCTCCAAGCCAATAAATCATATTGACTCACAAAAGATACATTTTCTTCAGGCATTTCCCAATAAGGTATAATAGCCATCTTTGCGCAATCCTTGGCAAACTGCATCTCTTTAGAAAAGTCATCAAAACACTTTACTTCAGAATTCCTGAATACTTTTAAAGCAGACTTCGCCAGCTCATCTAACATTTTTCCCTGATTCTCGGAGTGAATCAATTCTCCCTTCAAAATTACCGGTATTATGAAAAATGTTTTACTGGCATAGACATCGTAATATTCTTCTTTATTTAAATTTTCTAAGCAACATGAGGCACGAGCTTCTTCCTCGGTGTCAAACAGACATTCATTACATGATTTCTCGATCACTGCAAGCTTACCCCCAATAAAAGGATATTCTTGAATATTTTCAATTATCTCCATAATGACCCTCGAAATCCCTATTCCTCTTGTATCAATAACATATAACATTTCTTTCAAATATCCATGAAAGAGAAGCAAATCAAACAGTAACATAAATTTCCGAACTCTAATATAATCGTCATATGTAAACGATTTGTTTTCCACTCCCCATGCATCAACTTCAATATTTTGAAAACTATCCACTCTTGTAAAGCCCCGTTCTGCAAGGCTGTACATAATACGATAATTGTACTTGTCGATGGAATGCTGACTCGCAATCTCTGTTTCCTTTAACATCATTAATGGGCCACATGAAACACTGTCAAAACGCAGAGTTACTATTTTATCAATTATCGCCATGAATGACACATAACTCTCTTCTGGCAGGCCGAATATAATCTCTGTTGTTACCAATAAATTCTCTCCATGTGCCCAATCAACAGCCTTTTCTATCTCAGACAGATTCACATTCTTGCGCCCTACAATCTCCAAAACGTTGTCAGTTAAGGATTGCAATGCTATATTTACCGGAATGAAATCCTTCAGCGTTAATAAAATACTCTTCATACGTTCATTAACATTCTTGTTAGTAAATAAACGAACCGCTGCAGGGTATCCTGATGTTTTTCGCTTGTCGGCAATATATTCGGCAATGGGAAGATCTCGCGAAAGCATGCCAAAATTCTCATCAGAGACACGTATAGACCTGTTTCTAGCATTTGTCTCCAGGTAATCGAGCTCAGCAAACACTCTCTCCAAATCGAACCCACGAACCTGTTTTTCAGCATATCCGCCAGATACACAAAAAGAACAACTATAAGGACAACCTCTAGTCATTTGCAGAACAGGCAACAGCATACCATCGGCTAGGAACTCGTCAAGATCTCCCCTTAGATAAGGTGACGGGAGAATATTGAGATTATCTACCCGCTTTACGGACTGACCAGCTATTAATTTGTTCGATTTTGACAAGTACAAAATCCCATCAATTGGAATTCCCTTATTCTTAACACCTCTGTCTTCCAGAAGAGAACTCAGCAAATTCACAAAAGGAATTTCACCTTCAAGAGGAACCAGAAAATCTATACACGGATTTTCTATCAAGCTTCTAAAGCAGCGTTCCTTATTTGTTGGTACGTTCGCGCCACCAACAACAGACAGAATAGACGGGAACTTTGACTTTACGTACTCTAGAGCAGAAATTGTCAGGCACCGATTCCATGCATACCAGGAACAACCTATAAGGGTTGGTGGGCATTCCAAAACTGCCTTTAACAATGATTCAAATGTTCTAAATAAACATATTTCTACTTCATCCTGCAGGCAGGAGTCAGCATAAGCCTTCAAATATCCGATCTCTAAAGGTACAGTGGCGGGACTGTATCCAAAAGCAGTATTGGCAAGGTTCGCTAAATATACTTTCATTTTATGACCAATAAATCCTATAATCTTTTTGCTGTTTTACCAATACGTAATTAAACCTCTACTCATTTATCTCTCAACTTTATTAATACCATACATTACCTCATAACCTCTTTTTTCACTTTTGGTTTTTGGTAAGTTACCGTTTTGAAGACTGATTCAAGCTCCAGCCCTTGTTTTTTTGCCAGTGCCTCTAATTTAGTAGTAACTGTTCCAACAAACTCTTCATCTGACATGTTTGTGAGGTTTATATGAAAGTCCTGCCTGTCCCCTATTCTCTCAAGATAATCTATCTCATTAATAATATGGCCGTTTCCTTTTGCCCATTCGTATATTTGCGTACCGGGTAACGGCAGCAAAAAACCTACACTAGGGAAGATATTGCACTGCTCACATACATCAAGGGTACTCTGAATTGTTTCAGGAGTCTCCTGGGGATAGCCGAAGATGACACTGGTTAGAGGCGTAACACCTCCTTCCCAAAGTGCTTTTGCCTGCTCAATAAACTGAGAAACCTTCATTTTCTTATTCATTGCTTTGAGTATCTCTGGATCAGCATTTTCCAGTGAGAAAGCGATACATTCTGCTCCTGCCATTTTCATCTCCTTAATCAAAGAAACATGCTCCTTACGTAACAGATTTCCCCGTACCGGCGCTTCCCAGCTAATTTGAAAATCAAGCCTATTAAGCCTTTCCAGCATACGAGTGATACTTTTGATATTAGAAAAAGTCAATTCATCCCAGAAAGAAATGAAATTGCAGTTATAGTTATGGTGCAGCTTTTCTATCTCCTCTATCACGGCATCTTCCGAATACTTTCTGTATTTATCATCTTTAAAGACATGATAACAAAAAGTACAGTTAAAGGGGCATCCCCTGGCCGAGTTGAGAGGAAAGGAGTTTATCTCTCCTTCAGCAAATGTGTTTGCATTGACCTTACCGTAATTTCTATACTTTTCAATATCAAATATATCCCAGTCCGGAAAGCCTATTGAATCTAGATTGTCCAGAGTGTCACCTGTCCCTGTATTAACGACATTATCTCCATTCTTATAAGAGATACCTCGTACTCCACGCAAATCCTTTTTACTGTCCATAGCTTTTAATAGCTCAACCATTGTAATATCTCCCTCTCCCATGACAGCAATATCAACAAGGGTGTTGTTCAGGAGAATGTCCGGAATGGATGTAGCGACGGAATTGCCTGCAATAATAATCGCATCAGGATTTACTTTTTTAATAATTGAAGCAAGCTCCTTTACCCATCTGAATCCGGTCACAATACAGCCAAAGGCATAAACGTCATAGTGTCTTGTGGATATTATATTCTCAAAGTCCGTCATGGACAGGTGATCAATATCCATGTCAATCAGGTCAAACTCAAAACAGGCCCTCTGCACCGAGGTCATGATGTAGGCAAGGCCAACAGGAAACCGCTTGCGCTTCGAATCCGGACGCAAAGACACATTAATAAATGCAATTTTCATTATATTCCAATCTACAAATAGTTATTTCTTTATCACTTGAACTATCTTCTTGTCTAATAGTTGCCCTGTACCTACAACAATCTGGTGTTTTTTCTGACTTGTTTCTATTGTCCATTGCCTCATTGGATTACCGTGTTTTGGCAAATGGAACGGCATCTCAACATCAATCCATTTTATTTCCGTATCCATGCTATATTTTTTTATCAATCGTTCCATTGTAACCATACTTGTGACATTCAATCCTGATTCCCACTGAGCATTTCCCTCATCTTTCACAACACGGTATCTCGTGATCACATCGACCGGATATTCATTGAAACTGCCAAAGATAAACAGAGACCCTCCCTTCTTAAGCAAGTCCAGCAAGTTCTTAAGTGGCTGCTCTATTTCATCTAATATTCCAAGAGTACCAAGGCACGTACACACATCAAAAGTATGCCTAATATCAATAGGGGAATTTATTGAATCATTTCTAAATTCTACATCCGGTAATTTTTGTTGGGCCATTTCAGTTAGTTTTTCTGAGATATCGATACCAACACAATCTATGATGTTAAGATTGGATTTTGCGTAATGTATGAATCCTCCGGATGCACATCCAACATCAACTAAGGTTATAGGATCCCGATTGTATTTATCCTGCATAATTCCAACAAGTATCTTAAAATATTCTTTAGGAATATCATACACTCCAGGATCTAAATAAACAGGGTCATTCTTACTATAAGAACCTTTAAGTACATCCATCGTCTATCTCCATGTTTTTCATTTATATATCAGCTTTTTTTAACTGTTTTTTCCAGTTACGAACCTGTTACACAAATCGGTTTCACATATATTAGAATAAAAGAGATGCCATCATTTAGTAAGAAACATACGAAGTGTGTATTTTGTACTAGGCTCCTGCAAACGCTCTAATAGTACAGGTGTAAATCCAGCCTTTTGTGCAAGAATAGTTACAGACAAAAAACTAAATACATGCAAATGATCGATAGAAAACTCTTCTCTGTCCTTACCATCACAAGCCGCCATTTCACCATCCGGGACTTCCAGATACACAAAGCCACCTTGTCTTAAATGCTCTTGACTCTTTACAAGCATTGATACCGGATCTTGTACATGCTCAAGCACTTTATTAAACGTAATAACATCGAACCTTCCAGGATCTGAAATCGCTAAAAACTCCCCTTTTACAGCTCTCACACCTACATGCCTCTCAAGATGCCTTACCGCATTAGAGTCAGGATCAAGGGCTGTACATACCCACCCTAATTGCTTCATCGTATACGGAAACACTCCTAAACCAGACCCGATATCCAACAATGTCTTACCTCCAATATCGTTACTGAAGTGTTTTTTCGCAAATTCATTAACCCTGACCGTACGTGCCGTGTTATCAGATTCTTTTGGATCAAGAGAATTAATCCTCTTAAAGTTTTCATGAATTCCTTCTATATCCATATAATTGGATGCAACGTAATCACCTGTGTAAAGTGCTGTAATATCCATTTCAGATAACGAAACATAATGGCCACACAGATCACATTTCAATACTTCACGGTAATACTTGTCGTGCTGAACAGATTCGAACCTGACCTCTTTTTCAGGTGGTTCTGTGTATACAAATACTCTTGAAAAATCCTTATTTCCACAAATACAAACATAGTCATGCGTTAATTTCATACACAGAACAATTTAATTACTATGCTGGAAATTTCATCTCGTTTAACATGTAAGGCTATATTCAAGCTCTTTCATCAAGCCACTCTTCTACAACTTGTTTCTCTTCAACCAAATAGTCATGGAATGCTTTTTTCATCTCTTTATCAACAATCATAATAAAATATTGACCAAGACTATTTCTTACCAAAGCAGTTTTAAATCCTTGTTTAACAAGTCTGCCATTCACAGATGGAGTGGCATAAAACCCCCAATCTTTTGCCGCAACATCATACTCTTTACCTGATTTGGCAAAAAAGGTTAACTGCTCATTTGGTTCAGGATACACTTCTCCGCAATCACTTATTTCAATCTGATTATGCAGTCCACATCTATATTTCCTGGGAGGGTCTTTAATTTGTATTTCCATAATTTACTCCTCTTTATTTTGTTTTATTTCATTCCCATTTCCAATCGGAAGTTACAAAATCCTTAATCTTCCATTTACTATTCTCATAAAACCAGATATCTTTATTTCTAAATCCTTCACAAATCTCAAAGAATTGTTTTCTATTTATCCCGACAAAATTACAAAATTTATCAATATCTTCATGCGGCGTTTGATCCCTCTGTTCTCGCACAATTCGGATGGCTTCATCCCGATTCATGCGTCCATTACGTATTTCTATTGATAGATTGTCAAACAAGCGGGAGAATCCAAACTTATACCATTTTAAGTAGTGGTGAATTGAAATAAAATCATCATCAATATCGGCATAATCAAAATATCCTGTTTTGGGCCCTTCAATACGTCTTTGAAATCCATGCTCACAGGCGACCGCTAAGCTTCTCTCCACATCCCACTTAAAATAATATCCTAAAAATATCGCCTTTATACCCTTTTCTTCCAGTTCCATATCAGAAGGCCCAAAATAGGCAGTTAACTCCTTTTTACACAGTTCATCTGATATCCAATCAGCAGCAGTCGTTCCATGTGTTACCCCAAACTGTTTAAACCAACTGCTGTCTAATGCAAACCCTGTTAACTCTTCGTTCTTACTTCCATACTCAAACCCAGAATTCTCACCCCATATTATTAAGGGAATATTAAATTTTAACGCAATTTTTGGTGGAATGTTAAACATTGCCATATGCATAGGAATACCAGATGATCCGTATCTTTTCAGAGCCTCATACAGAAATTTCTTTTCCACTCTTGGGTTAATTTGATAATCAATATGGTCAACTCCAAGTTGAACCAAATTATCTAAATTACTTTGGCCCAGTGACGTTCGTCCAGGAGTCTTCCATGTTACAGCCAATGGGTTTAGGCCGTATTCAAGGCATTTTACTACCTGCCAAGTGCTATCCTTACCGCCACTAACAGGAATGAGACAATCGTAGCCTTGACTGTGTATCTTTGCATTCTCAACAACCCTATGAAATGATTCTTCCCTCTTTAACCAATTTATGTCTCTTTTTGTTTTATGTGATTTACAGGCATTGCATACGCCATCATCACCGATCACCAAGTTAGGCCGTGTGTCAGGAAGAATACATTGTTGACAGTATTTCATAAATGTTCTAATTCATTTCCAGGAATATCTTCGTATTTATAAAGCTGAAAAGGAATTTGCTATAGTGATTGGGAGTGGGGCTCAAGTCCATTAAATTAGCTACCTGATCCCTATCAACTATATCAAATATTGGAGACCCTGGATCCAGAAAACTGGCCCGTGTATCTTTATCTGAGAAATCAAAGAGAGTATTAATCGATGCATTAAAGCCTTTTTTACGCCTATCTAATCTGACAGTGTCATTTAATATCCCTTTCATAGATTCTCTTAGGATGTACTTCCCATACCCATCCTGAATTAAATATTCGTCAGGAATAGAGTATGCAAACTCGAACAACCGACTGTCAAGGTATGGACTTCTATTTTCTATTGAATAATACATGGAATCCAAATCATCCTCATGCAGAATTACGGGTGTAACTTCATGAAAAAGCTCATTCATCATCCTGTTTCTTAATAGATTGCATGTAAACGTTTCTTCTATAAATACCTCCTCAAATGGAACTTTTAGGCAACCTGCGAATTCTGCACTATTATCAAACACATGCTCTCTGTAGTCCGGTCTTTCCTTATACAAATCTGGATTTCTCAGGTCTGGATTCCTCACATATTGTAAGATGTTCTTTTTCCAATCGTTTAGATATTGTGTGTATTCACTGCTTTCTCTTGCCATATTCAGGTGCAACAAAAAGTGATCGTAATACCCAGTGAACAGCTCATCTGCAGATGTACCTGAAAAAGCAACCCGATAACCTTTCTTTTTGATTTCTTCAGATAGCATGGAATGAACTAAATATGAGATGGTCGCAATCGGACTGTCGTGATACTGTACCAACTTCTGGAGCCTGGACAAGACATTATCATAAGAGAGTTCCACCAGTGTACTATTACAACCAGTATCATCAACGGTAGCCTTGATATTATCATATTCATTGTAACGTTCATCTTTATCAATAATTGAAAAAGATGAAACATCATAATTATATTCCTTGGCAGCAATGGACACAAGTGCTGCAGAATCCACCCCTCCACTTAGACAAAACGCCATAGGCACATCTGATCTTAAACGTATTCTTACACTTTCAAGTAGATGATGCCTTGCACCTTCAACAGCATCACTAAGTGACATATTGGTATTAATCTCACTTGTGGGTACCCAATAACGATAGCTCCTAATACTTAGATCAATGTCTATAATAAAATTAGTAGCATATTTTACTTCTCGCACTTCCTCATAAAATGTTTCCGCTGTTTTATATAAAGATTTATAACCATTCACTAAATATCTCAGTAAATGATTTTGATTTATGGTTAAGGATATACCGCTTAGAGATCTGATAAATTTAATTTCAGATCCATAATAAAAACCGTCCTCTGTGTGACAGTAATACAGTGGTTTCTCCGCAAATCGATCCCTGGACAAAAACAATTTACTATTCTGCTTGTCATAAATGGCAAAAACCCACATCCCCTCAAAATATTTAACACAATCCTCACCATACAATAAATAATATCGGAGAAGAACTTCCGTGTCTGATGTAGTTATACACTCAATTCCCTGCTTCCTTAAGTCTTCTCTTAGCTCTATATAATTATATATCTCGCCATTGAAAATGAGTGAACAATCTTCTAATACAAACGGTTGATTAGCCCTTACATCACAATCAATAATGCTTAGACGAGAATGAAGCAAAAAAATGTTTTTTCCATTCTGTACATAATGTACATACTCCTGATGGTCAGGCCCTCGGTTTTTCATCAAATCGAGTGTATGACGAATAGTTGGTTGCTCAATTGCCTTTTTACCAATATAGCCTACGATACCGCACATAATTATATCAAATTACCAATGGTTATTAATTCTCCTACAGCTACCTTTTTCTTCAACCTTTTTCCTAAAAGAATCTCTTCACTGCCGGGTGCTAAACCGCCACCTGGCCTAACCCATGAAAGATCTTCCCATGTAAGTACAACATTCTCATCCAAATCCTTCCTGGCAACTATTGACCTACGTATATTCTCCATAACCAATCTTTCCGACTTTTGTACTGTTTTCTCGCCTTGACCCAATAATTCGGAAGCAGCTCTAACTCTCTCAACCAATTGAGCAAATTCCTCTGGATCGGCCGATAACTGGTGATCGCGAAAATTAGAATAATTATTATCTAAGGTAAAATGTTTCTCAACAATTCTTGCTCCAATTGCAACTGATAAAACTGCTGCTTCTATACCTTTAGTATGATCCGAATAACCTACAGTCAGACCAAGTTTTTCCAACTCCTTGATTACTAAAAGATTCGCCTCTTCAGGAATAGTCGGATAGCTAACAACACAATGAAGAATTGCCAAGTCCTGAACTATCCCATTTTCTCGCCATATACTCTCTATAAAGTCTCTAGAGCATTTAATTTGTCCCAAGTCAGTTAGCCCTGCGGAAAGAATGATTGGTTTACCCGTCTGAGCAATTACATCAATTAAAGGGAAAAAGTTATTGTCTCCTGACGCTATTTTAAAGGCAGGTACTATAGTATTTAAGAAATGAGCACTCTCTATGTCAAAAGGTGTTGACAGAAACAGAACATTCTCCTGCTTTGCCACTTTACTCAACCTTTCAAATTCGTCGTAACTCAATTGGAATTTTTTAAGTTGTTGTATTCTTTCTTTATTGGAAATAGACACTAGTTTTTCAGGTACTATAGTCTGAAATTTGACTGCACACGCACCGGCCTCAGCTGCCTTACCAATCATTTCTTCAGCCAAAGCATAACAGCCCTCATGATTATTACCTATTTCTGCAATAATAATGATTTCATTACCTGTATCTCTATTCTCTATTTTCATGCCCTAGCCTTCAAGTATTCTTAGAGCGGCACCGCCAACTGTTGCAAGCTTGTCATATCTATTTATATCCTGCCAGATATTCTTACCACTGTTTGAAAAAACTCCATGCTTAATCCAAAGGCATTTATCCTTGCAACAAACAAGCAGACCTCTTTTTGTTTTCATGTATACTCTCCCTACTTCTCCATAAAATGGAATTTCGTGATGTTCTGATGCGACTAATTTTACTTTTTCTCCATTGAAATATGTAAATGCACAAGGATAAGGTTCTGTTAAAGCTCTGATCCGATTGTGTATCTGTTCTGCCGTAAGCTGATCAAACAAAACAAGACCATCTTCAGGAAATCTAAGTGGATAATATCCTCTTATATTCCCTTTTTGCTCTCGTAATTTGTATGTATTGTCCCTTATCTGATAGACAACTTCTGTTAACATTTCAGGGAAAGCCTGATTTGTAATTTTATGCAAATCCACAATGGTATCATTTATTTTTATGTCAAACGACCTATCAAGAATTATTGGCCCGGTGTCTACTCCAGAATCAACTTGAATAACTGAAAGTGTGAATGAGCTGTGTCCGTTAATTAAAACCCAATTTAACGGAGAAGAGCCTCGAACGTCAGGTAGTCTACTGGCATGAAGATTAATCGTCATTATTTTGGCAAGATCAAGGATATTTTGTTTAATAATATTTCCATAACCTCCGAGAATAAATAAATCAGCTTCTTGTAATCTAAGTATTGATTCTGTTTTTTTATCATTAGGATTCTGAGGATTAATCGTATCAATATTGTGCCTTTCAGCCAACGTTAAGACTGAATATTCACCCCTGTCATCATCCACATGCCCAACTACTAAACTGACCTGAGATCCAGTCCTAAGCAGTTCTGTCAAACAGTAATATCCCCGTTTACGTTTCCCGAAAAATACAATCTTCATTGGTAACTCTTTATTCCTATAAACAACTTGTGATCACCTTCACCTTCGCCAAGAAGAATTGAAAATGTATAAAAATATATAAGGAATTTTTCAAATGGTTTAAAAAGCTCGTCAAGATCACCTTTATCTTTAAAGGCAATCAGAATATTTCGCTTAATCCTTTTTGTATTTGGAGAAAGCTCATAAAAGTTAACGATTCTTTTCTTTACGAAATTCCAAAGAACCTGATTTGCAATAAACAAGTCAAAACTTTCATTCTTGTACAAACTTGACAAATCCAGCCAGACTGGAGTTCCGTGGAAATCATTCTCAAAAGACAGCAAAACTTCTTATATTATAGATCCGAAGATATGAGTAAATAAGGCTCGATATGTGTTATGGTGACGCCATAATAACTAGAGAAAATATTATTCTAAAGAATATCTTCAAATTGTATAATCAGGATAATAGCAATCAAAGATGTATTTAAAGTTTTTCTTGATTGCTCTTTTTTGAGTATTTGACAATAAATGTTCGAATCTATTCGTGCGTTTATTATCAATAGAACCTCCTACATATTCCGGAAAGACAGATTCTAATTTATTATTAAAAGGTTGTCTTGGCATTTTTAAAAAATCAGCAATAGCATCCAGCGTGTGTTGAGTCTGGTTAACCATATCCTCATACCTAATGACAAATGTCTGAGCATCTTTTTGGATTGCCTGTAAATCATCTGTAAATATTTTATAAGAATCAGTAGCTTGTTTGAAGGGAGTTCTCATAGGTTTCAATTTGATAAATTGAATAATCATTCGGCTCATTTTTCACTACATAGTCATAATAGTCCATGTGTCCTGTAGCTTTCTCTCCAATAAACTCGCAGTCTTTTTTTCCTTCTGGAACGAGTTCCATGAATAAAATACCTAGAAATTCCTTCCAGCTCATTCCATGATTAGAATCTTCAATTTTTTGAAAAATATATTTTATATCAATCATTTCAATATATTTTGAGTAATTCAAACGATTTCTAAAAGAATTGTTGAGGTTACCTGGCGTGTATGCATTAATCAATATACTTAAAAACAATTTTGCTTCAACAGGAGTAATTAACTGGTTCATATTATCAGGAAATACCGGGAAAATATCTGTATGTCCATAACGGGAATTGGCACGAGATACTATCATGTTTTTATAATCCCATGTTAAGCGACTAATAACCAAGCTATCTGAAATAACATGAGTATCTGGTCGTTGGGACAGCATTGCGGCTAACAATGTTGTCCCAACTCTTGACATTCCAGTAACAAAGAATTTTGGAAAATCGCATTTAGTAATATCGTTATGTTCCATTTATGGGAGAAACATGTTACCACCTTGACTACTATATAAAGCCTTATACCAGTTTATATATTCTACATATCCCTTCTCAATTGGATATTCCGGACTGTAATCAATAAGTTTTCTAGCCTTGTCAATGAGCAGTGTTCCTCTATCTGGAGTTAGATCATCTTTTGGAACATATTTTATGTCTATTCCAGGAAAATGCTCATCGATTAACCGTGCCATATCTCTTATCATACGGGACTCTCCATACGTCATATTAAATGTTTCATTCACGGAATTCTCATTCTCAATTACATTTCTAACTCCCTCAACCAGATCATAAATATATGTAAAGTCCAGTTGATCATTTCCATCACCGGTTATTGTAATCTCCTTTCCTTGAACGGCATTTTCTATAAAGATCTGACCAACCCTCCTGCTTATACACCTTTCTCCATATAGTGCCGATGGTCGAATGATAGTATACGGCAAATCAAAAGTATTATTGTACGCTCTAACCATCTGTTCTCCCGCAAGTTTCAGATTACCGTATATTCCAATCGGATCACACGGGGCCTCCTCAGTAACTCCATCAGAAGGAAAGTGTCCGTAAACCATACTAGATGAAAAATAAATAAAATGTTCTACCCTTGTTCTTGCAGAATCAAGTGCGTTTTCAAGTGTTCTTATACTGTGATCAAAAGTATCAAAGGGGTTTTTGTTAGAGCGGTTAGCATGTGAAACGGCAGCCAACACTATAACGACTTGAGGTTTTATCTTCGTCATCACAGTAGCCAGTTCATTATAATTCCGTGCATCCTCAACATGTAACGGTATCCCCGCATCCATCAATAATTTGAGCCTGCTATTTATCATATTTATATAAAGATTCCTATTACCTGGAATTTCCAAGTCAGTTGAATGCAGATAAAGCAAATTGTTTACTGACAACCCGTCTACAACGAATACATCTGCACCGTGTTTCTTAAAGTACAAAGCCAGGTTATGTCCGATAAATCCAGCACCACCGATGAGTAAGATTCTTCTTCCTCTGATTGATTTTTCCATTCTATGTCCTCTTACTGATTATATTTTAGTTAACTGTCACTATTGCTGGTTCAAAAGTTCTGCATATTGCACATATTCCTGAACCTTGACCCTTCATTATCATACAGACTATTAAATGTTCCATGTTCAACAATACTCCCTTTGTTAAGAACATAAATATAGTCACAATTTCTGACTGTCGAAAGACGATGCGCTATAATAATAATTGTCTTATTATGCTTGAGGCCATCTATACTTTGTTGAATGGAGACTTCACTTTCCGTGTCTAAGGCACTCGTTGCCTCATCCAGGATAAGTATCTCTGGTTTTCGAAAAAGCTCTCTTGCCACTGCCAGTCTCTGTCTTTGCCCTCCGGAAAGCTTCAGCCCCCTATCTCCAATTTGGGTGTTATACTGATCCGGTGTATCCAAAATAAATTCCTCGCAGTGTGCATGCCTTGCTACTAGTTCAACAGAAGCAATGTTATTGTTCTCCCTGGACCAGAGACTTATGTTATTTGCAATACTATCATTGAATACAACAATTTCCTGGGTAACATATCCAATCAAATCTCGTAGAGAAGAGAGATCTATGTCAGTGTAGTCTCTTCCATCAATCAATATTTTCCCGACCGTTGGCTTGAGAACTCCCGTAACAAGATCAACAAAAGTAGATTTACCTGCACCCGATTCCCCTACAAAGGCAACTGTACTATTTTTATTAATCTCTAAACTCATATTATGCAATACTTCCATGCCACCATATGAAAAGCTAACCTGTTCCATTTTTATCGATTCTTTAAAGCCGCTGAGTTTGATATTCCCATTTTGTTCAACGCCCTGAGAAATCTTTTTGTACGCCTCCTCAACGGTGATCAGACCTCCACTGCTTGCTGACAGACCCTGCCAGGCCACCTGGAATGCATTCATCGAATTAAAGGCCCTATAAAACATTACAGCCAATACAATAACAGATCCAATACTGTTTCCCTTCAAGGAAACATGGTAATAAAGCATGCCAATAACTAAAATCGGTGGCAATAATTGAAGTGCTACTCGAAATGTCCAACTTAACAGCCCCTGCTTAATTTGGAAGTTGATTAAAGAGTTAATTGTACTGACAATTTTATTAGTCAATTTATGGAAATTGTTTGTTGACCTCAGGTATTTGAAAGACTGAATAGTCTGGATCAGATATTCCTGCAAACTTGCATTCTCCTTAGATATCCCCAAATCAAAAATACGTGACAGCCTGAATACCCCCTTCATCATAAACATGGTTGACAACGTACATGCCATTCCAACAGTCGTAATCTGCCAGGACAGTAAAAGTGCAAAGAAAACATAAACTGAAATGTTTAACGTTGATGCTATAAATGTGCAATAGTTTGAAAAAGCCCCCATTGCTCTCTCAGTCTCATTAATAATAAGATTGTTAAAATATCCTGTGCTTGAATTTGAAAACTGCCGGTAATCCATTTGCGCGAATTGGCCCAACAGTTTCAACCTGTAATCTTTTGCTACATGTGCTCTTATATATATTTTAAGCATATTCTGGCAAATGGTTGCAACGCTTGCCAATAATAAAAAACAAACTACTACAATAAGAATATTATTAAATTTTTTTTCTATGCCTATCAGATGAAAAAAGCCATTAATGTACTTTGAAATTATATTGTCATCAGTCCCTGAAACATCCATTTGAGTTAAAATAGGGATAAACATAACAAAACTGATACTTTCCAGAAATGAACTAGCAAAAGATAGCAAGGTGTACACAGGCAACTTCCGGCGCGCAATCCTCCAAAAGGTACGCGAATAGTAGATAAAATCAGTTAGCATAGATGTTTTCATGTTACTATTTTAAAACTTTCTGTTAAACAAAACCAGATTCATTAAAGCAGGATGGAGAATGTCGTATATAGTACCAACTTCATCAGTCGGCACTCTTGCCTCAGGCTGGCACACATCCTCTGGGCGGAAGGGTACAGGAGTCTATTCTCTTCAGTATCGATCCCTGATCTATTCTGCCTCGAAGTGTAATAGCTGATACTCCAACAAAAAATAACTTTTTCTGGAGCCTTGCTAATCTACCCTTCCTTAAATTATTCATAAATGATTGAGTAATTTATTGACATCATATTTTCTACTATATTTTGCAATTCGCTCTTGAACAGACTCAAGTAATCCTTTGCGCAAAATCCCCTGTTTTATTGCCAAATTGGTCCATGCCGGGCAAAGAGGGTCCTCTCTCATTTCACTATAGTTGTTCAACTCATCATTTTTTACAATTAACCCGGTATCATAATCAACCCTAGAGTAAGCAGACCTTGTCGCACAACCACCCTGGCACAAATCATTCTTATAGAGATCACAGACATCAGGAGAACACACATACGTGCCATAGCCTTGAGCAAATTCTTTTCTATAATCATTTAATTTCTTATTATTAACTAAACGCTTCAATGAAAAATTTTTTTCATAAATATTCCCAAATGTATAATCATCCGTAGCGTCTTTTCCCGGAGACTCAGAACATGCGGCAACGTCTCCATTCGATCGTATATGCAATCCAGACCTATTACGGTTACATGTTTTATTGTATGTAAACGCTGACCATGGGGTCCATTC
>Ga0233429_1002521_pt1 | contig 18796 bp, 17 predicted proteins | sample SI_118_April2016_3_FD_179879 | JGI IMG/M metagenome (GOLD analysis project Ga0233429, IMG submission 179879) | Seawater microbial communities from Saanich Inlet, British Columbia, Canada - SI_118_April2016_135_MG | ecosystem: Environmental > Aquatic > Marine > Inlet | place: Canada: British... | reverse complement strand
TCGACGACCGTTTCGTCGATTTATCCACCCTCGAACGAAAAGCGATGGCAAAGTGGTATGGCTGTCTATCAATGGCGTGCCTGTATTTGATGAATCTGGAAAGTTCGTAGGCTATTGCGGCAACGGCTCGGACATTACTAGCCAAATTATGATGGAAAATGAATTAGAGGTGAGCCGGCGCGCACTGGAAGAACGGGTCACCCAACTAGAACTAACCAAAGCAGAATTAGAGGAACGCGGTGCCAAGTTGGCGAAACTGACGCGTGACCTGAAAGAAGCCCGAGACAGTGCCGAAAAGGCCAACCGGAGCAAATCTCAATTCCTCGCAAATATGAGCCATGAACTGCGTACGCCTTTGAATGCCATTCTGGGTTTTTCGGAAATTATTCGCGACGAGGCACTGGGGCCAATAAACTCCCCGAAATATGCGGAATATGCCGGTGACATTCATTATTCGGGGCGGCATCTGTTGGGTTTGATCAATGATATACTAGATTTGAGCAAGATAGAATCCGGTGAAAGCAAGCTTGATATCGAGACTATCGATATGGCCGAAGTGGCCGGGTCCGCAGTCTTGCTTGTCGGTCACCTTGCAGAGAAGGGCGGCATCGGCTTAATCACTCAACTGTCTCCTGAATTGCCCGAAATAATGGCGGACCGTCGTAAGATCATGCAAATCCTTGTCAATCTGCTTTCGAACGCTATCAAATTCACCGAGCAAGGTGGCTCCGTTACCTTCACCGCACATTGTGAAAGGAAACAACTGCTTATCATCCGGATAATTGATACCGGCATCGGTATGGCATTGGAAGATATACCGAAAGCAATGATGCAATTTGGGCAAGTGGAAAACAGTCATAGTCGCAAGTATGAAGGTACGGGCTTGGGACTGCCCTTGACAAAATGCCTTGTGGAACTCCATGGCGGGACTTTGGAGCTGCAAAGCGAGAAAGGCCGGGGCACAACTGCCACAGTTCTTATGCCAACGAATTGCGTGCGTCAGCCGAGTTCGTTACTTGATAAATTGCCAACGAGGGCGCTGGCTGACATAGCTCGGTAGGCCACATCAAATAACACAACCGCAGCCACTTGGCATGTCGCCTTTTGGCACAAAGGGGAGCTGAAGTGGCTTCTGGCTGATCTCCGCTTCACCTCCATTAGCCGACCGTCAAGCCGCAATTGACCGTCGCCGCCGCGCCGGACCACGGCCCAAGAAAGCCGGCGCGACCACTGGCAATCAGGTGTCGGCGCCGATGGCGTCAAAGACTAAATCCAGGTCGGGAATTATCGCTTTTCGGACACCAGGAAACTGGACGAGCCCGTCGGCTTGGAGTTGTCGGGTGGTGCGCGAAATCGTCTCCGGCGCAGCACCGACCAAAGCGGCCAGATCCTGGCGCGCCACGGGAATATCAAAAACATGCCCGACGTCTGGGTCGAGCCGGCCATAGCGTTCATAGAATATCATCAGAACGTGTAGCAGCCTTGCTTTGACGCTAATTGTTTGCACTTCGACGAATGAACCTTCCAGGTCCTGCGCGTCTTTCAAGCTTCGCCTGAGAAAGCGTTGGCCGACAGATGGCGCGCCCTCTATCAATTGCTGCACAATCGATTTGTTAATAAAACAGATATGACTGTCTTGAAGGACCTCCGCTGAATTGCGAAACGGGGTTTTTGACAACAGCTCCTGATAACCAACTGTTGTGCCTGGATGGTTTAGGCGCACCAAAATCGAATGGCCTTCCGCGTCGAAACGACGTTCGCCGACCAGGCCATCTTTTACACAGTATATGCCTTCGCTTTCGTCACCTTGGTTGAAAAGGATTTCGCCAGGCTTCAATACCCGGTCATGCTTGTGGCGATTGACCAATTCCAGGTGTTCGGTTTCCAGGTTTCGCCATTCTGTCAGCTGTCGCCTTGGGCACGTTACACAACTATTTGGCCCATGTTCATCGGCCATAAAAATCTCCCCATGCACCACGGAACGCAGGCACCCTGCCAGCATCATATTGATCAACATCAATGATAGGTGCGACAGAGTAGCGTAGTGGTCAGACGATCCGCAAGAAGCATGTAAGAGGATATTGTGGCATCCCGTCGAAAGAATGCTGAAGAGGCCGCAAGTTTGATGATCAAACGCTATGGTCGATCAGCCTTGCATCAGATAGATCAACGTATTGAAGAGCTGCGGTCGCATGGTCAGGACGAAGCCCTTGAATTGTGGCGGGACATTAGAACAACCGCCGAATTCATATTGAATACGACCCCAAACGGCGAGGCGAATTAGGGAACGTCTTTCGATCGCTGGCGCAATCGTATCGCGGTTGATCATTTCATATTCGCGTTTCGCGACCCAGGTGCGAACTGCTAACCTGGGTCCAATCACAGCTAAAATAACAGCTAATATCACAGACGATTGCAGGGAGGTAACTGCCCATGACATGGCAGCCGGAACTTGATGAGTTGAAACGACGGGGCGAATTTGCCGAGAAACTGGGCGGCGAGATGCGGACCCAGCGGCAAAAGGACGGCGGTCGCTATACCGTCCGCGAGCGGATAGAGTTGATCGTCGATGACGGCTCGTTCCGTGAACTGGGCAAAATTGCCGGCATGGCCACATACGACGGCCAGAACGATCTGGAGGGCCTGGTCCCCTCCAACTTCGTCTTTGGCAAGGCCCGCATGAACGGCCGCGAAGTGGTCGTCTGCGGCGATGATTTCACGGTTCGCGGCGGCTCTGCCGATGCCACCATCAAGGGCAAGCACCTAACCTGTGAGGCCATGGCGAATGCCCTGGAAATCCCCCTGGTGCGTCTGGTCGAAGGTTCGGGTGGCGGTGGTTCCGTGAAAACCATTGAAACCACGGGCCGGGCCAATGTGCCGGGTGTCTCTGGCTGGGAAATGGTTGTCGCGAACATGGGCGTGGTGCCAAGGGTGGCGTTGGGTCTGGGCTCCGTCGCCGGCTTGGGTGCGGCGCATTTGGCCGCCTCTCACTATTCCGTCATGATCAAGGATAAATCGGCAATGTTCGTTGCCGGCCCGCCCATCGTCAACCGCATTGGACAGACCCTGACCAAGAACGAATTGGGCGGCTATCAGATCCAGCTTCGCGCCGGTGCCGTGGATCATGCGGTCGCTACGGAGGAGGAGGCCTTTGAATGTGCCAAGCGGTTTCTCTCCTACCTGCCGCAATCCGTACATGCGTTGCCGCCGCGCGGGGCCCAGGACGATGACCCCGCCCGCCGGGTTGAATGGTTGATCGATGCCATTCCCCGGGATATTCGCAAAATTTACAAGATGCGGCCCATCGTCAATGCCTTGGTGGATGAAGGTTCGTTCTTTGAAATGGGCAAGGAATACGGCAAGTCGGTGATCACCGGCTTTGCCCGCCTGGACGGCTGGCCGGTTGCCTTCATGGCCTCCAACCCCATGTCCTATGGCGGCTGTTGGACGGCGGATACCTGCCGCAAGGTGGAAAAATTTGTCGACCTGGCCGAAACCTTCCATTTGCCCATCGTCAATTTATCCGATTGTCCGGGCTTTCAGGTGGGCCTGGAAGCGGAACAAAGCGGCGTTATCAAGGAAGGCGTCCGCGTCATGAGCGCCATTTGGCAGACCACCGTGCCCTGGTGCACGGTGATCATCCGCAATGTCTTCGGCGTGGCCGGGGCGGCCCATACGGTGGGTGATCGGTTTACCACCCGCTATGCCTGGCCATCAGGCCGCTGGGGTTCCTTGCCCCTGGAAGGTGGGATTGAGGCCGCCTATGCCGCCGATATTGCCGCCGCCGACGACGCCGATGCGGAACTGGCGGAGATTACGGAAAAATTGGAGAAGCTGCGGTCTCCCTTCCGCTCGGCTGAGGCCTTCTGGATTGAGGAAATCATCGACCCGCGCGATACCCGTGGCTTGTTGTGTGAATTTGCCAATACGGCTGCCCCCCTGCGCAAACCGGGAACCTCAAGCCACGCCATGCGACCGTAATCAGCCACAAACAGTCACTGGAGAAGCCCCCAAATGAACAGCTTGGCATCCGAAGACCAGAACGTCACCACATTCGAGGTCAAAGATCATGTTGCCCGGATCACCTTGAACCGGCCCGCTGCGATGAATTCCATGAACCCTGAAGTGCGCTGGGAGCTGTCCCGCCATTGGGATAAGGTGGAGGCGGATGATAACATCTGGCTCGCCGTCCTAACGGGTGCCGGAGAGCGCGCCTTTTCCGCCGGCGCGGACCTGAAACACCGCGCCCGGGAGCGGGATGCCGACGATGCGCAAAAGGCGCACTGGCGACAGTTGGCGGCAGAATCCACCTCCCTGATCGAACGCTGGCATTTCCCGAAACCCATCATTGCCCGGGTCAATGGCTTCGCCCTGGGCGGCGGCCTGGAACAGGCCCTGGCCTGCGATATCATCGTCGCTGCCGAGCATGCGGAATTCGGCCTGCCCGAACCACGCCGTGGTCTGATCGCAGGCTCCGCCGGTGTGCACCGCCTGCCCCGGCAAATTGGTCTGAAACCGGCCATGGGTTACATGTTGACGGGGCGGCATATTCCGGCGCAAAGGGCCTACGAACTGGGTCTGGTAAACGAAGTCGTGCCCCTGGATAAGCTGGATGAAACAGTTGAAGGCTGGGTCAATGACATCCTGCGCTGTTCCCCCCTGGCGGTGCGGGCCACCAAGGAAGCCACCATGCGCGGCCTGGACCATCCCCTGCCGCAAGCCTACTACACCGCCTATCCCGCCAACCGGGTCCGGGAAAACTCCCAAGATACCCTGGAAGGCCCGCGTGCTTTTGCCGAAAAACGCCCGCCAAAGTGGACGGGGCGGTAATAGATTTGCTGAGCAGGCGTATGGAGCTTCTGATGAGTGTAACCGTCGACGATATCTAATCTGCAAACGCCCAACTATTATCCATTCTTCCGCCTAGGACTTAGCCCACCGCTTCGCTGGTCGCGATCCCGTCCTTCTCGCCAATCTTCAAGCTTAGCCCTGTTTATCGTCATCAGTACTTTGACCGTCTCGGGAATGCGGTGGCGCTCAATGCCCATGTCTGCGAGTCGAACATCACTCAACCGGTGTAGATCCCGGATCGCAGCGCTGTAGACGAGATAATCTCTGATCGCCGTGAAGATGCGGAAAATGACCCCAGATGGGGGGCGCGTTCGAACGTTCATGGCAGGCTTCCTTAGGCTTTATATTTATTAGCCAGTTTCATATTTGCAGTACCTAAAACCCTTAAATATATTGACATTATTGTCTCGACAATCGATTGTATTTTGGTCTAAGGAATAGAAAATTTAAGCCTTATGGAAATGATGGATTTGCTCCCCCCCCTGACGGCGCTGCGTGCTTTCGAAGCTGCCGCCCGTCACGAAAGCTTCGCCCAGGCCGCTGCGGAGCTGCATGTAACGCCCGCCGCCGTCAGTCACCAGGTCAAGGCGTTGGAAGCATTTGTCGGCGTTGTGTTGTTTCACCGCCGGGCGCGCGGATTGACCATCACCGAGGCCGGGCGGGCAGCGCAGCCCTTGTTGCGCGATGGGTTGGAGCGGTTCCGCGAAGGCGTCGCCCGCATGCGTTCCGCGGCGGAACAACGCCGGCTGACAATCAGCGCGAATACGTCTTTTGCCTCCATGTGGCTGATCTCGCGCCTTGAAAACTTCCGCACGCGGCATCCCGATATTGATATCCTATTGTCCGCCACTGACAACCTCGCCGACCTGCACGGAGGCGAGGCCGACATTGGAATACGCTACGGGCGTGGCTACTATGCGGAGCTGCACTCGGACCGTATCGTTGGCCTGAGGGAATTTCCCGTTTGTAGTCCGGCGCTGTTGGAAGGCGATTTTCCGTTGCTGACCCCCGATGATTTGCGACATCACAACCTTTTGCATGTGGCCTGGTATGACGAAACAGACGTCTGGCCGACCTGGAACGTCTGGCTAAAGGCGGCCGGCGTCGAAGGCGTCGATGCCAACAGCGGCTTACGGTTCAACGATTACCTGGTGGCGGTGAAGGCGGCCACCGAAGGGCTGGGCGTGGCACTTGGATCAGATTTCCTGGTACGCGACGACATCGCGGCGGGCCGTTTGGTGTGCCCGTTCGAACTTGGTGTCGGCGCACCGGACAGTTTTGCCTACTATCTGGTTGTCCCCCCCGACCGCCTGGAAAACCCACGTATCGCCGCCTTTCGCGCATGGCTGCTAGAGGAGACAGCAGCGTATCGTGAACCGCGATTGGTTTGATACCAAGTATCCACCGACCGGCTAATCTCATCGGCGACGTCGCCGGCGGAAGCCAGTAGCTCATGGCGCGCCACTTCCAGATCGTAATGCCAGCCCGGCGGCAGAATAGAGCGTCCTGAGCGACCTTATGTTTATGAACCGGGACGCAATGGCAGAGAGATGGACAATACGGTCCCGACACCGATCTCGCTCTCAACATCAATGCTGCCATCATGGGCCTCAATGATATTCTTAACGATGGACAGGCCCAGGCCCGTGCTGTGTTCCCCGGCTGTGGGCTGGACGCTCAATTTTTCAAATTTGGAGAACAAATTGCCCAATTCATCTTTGGGGATACCGGGACCCTGGTCGGCGACGGCGATTTCTATATGGTCTTCGACGAGCCGGCTGGAAATAACAACACTGGTACCGGGGTGCGAAAACTTGACGGCATTCGACAACAGGTTATCGAACACCTGACCCAGCCGGGCCGCATCGAACATGCTGTCGGGCACCCCTTCCAATGAAAGATCCACAAGCAAGCCTTTTTCGTGGGCGATTGGCTTGATGACGGCGGCGCGCTCGGCGGCAAGGGTTGACAGGTTTCCCTTGGTCAAAGCCAGTTCAAATTTTCCGCTTTCGATGACGGCAACATCAAGCAGATCATTGACCAGCGCCAACATCTGATTGCTGACCCGATAAATAGAATGCAGGAAATCCTCTCTGGTCTTGTCGTCAAGGTCCATCTCGACCAGCATTTGGCTCATATTGCGCACGGCGCTAATGGGATTGCGAAGGTCATGGGCGGCAATGCCCAGGTGTTCGTTTTTTAGCTCGTTGAGTTCTTGCAGGCGTTCCTCGACCTCCGCCGCGCGCTCGATATGAAAATCCCCTGCTTCGATGCGGACGAGCAACATGCCGACTGATTCCGCGAGCGCCGAGACTTCGGGTCCAATACCGTCCTGGCCGGGGAGTTCGTACAGCCGGTCCACAGCCGCAAAATTGCCCTTCGCGATGGTTTCGATGATATCAGCCAAGGCGACAAAATCCTTGCTGGCGATCGTCCCTCGCGGATTATGATCCTTGTTGCCCATATTCCCCCATCCCGGTTGTCCGGATAATCCCCCGTATCACAGCAACTTGCTGACGTATTCGTAAACGTCCATTGTCGGACGAATGATAATTCCAAACATAATGTAACATAGTCACAATTCCGTAATAGGCTTTAACGTGCCGGTAATGGGTGGGTTTGATGTGCTGCGGCTTATATTTGTGGTAGATCCGGAGGCCCGATTTGGGTTTTTGGTGAAAAATTCCGTCTAACCGGATAAAATGGGCCGTAATTAGAGTTCGCTCATAGTCTCTTCCTAAGGTAAAATCAGCTATGGCTCGGATCCTCGTAATAGAAGACGACAAAACGCACCGGAGAATTATTCGGGAAATTCTTCTTCCGCATGGCCACGATGTGACCGAGGCCGGGGATGGCAAAGAAGGCATTCTTCTGCAGCAGGAACACGGTTTTGATCTGATTATTACCGACATTCTGATGCCGGGGATGGAAGGCATCGAAACGGTGCGGGAACTTGTCCGTATTTATCCCGGCATCCGCATTGTCGCCATCTCCGCCCATAAAGACGGTTATTTGGAAGCCGCCTTGAAGTTCGGTGCCATGGAAGCCCTGGCCAAACCATACACGCCCAACGACGTGGCCGCTTGTGTTGCCAGATGCCTGCAGCGCGAAAACTGAACCGTGCCTGGAAATAATGTCGGCGCACAACTGACAAGGTGTAATTGGCACCCGACTTTAATTTACCACCGAACCAGCAAGGCTTCAGATTTGGTACCAGTATTCTACCGACCGGCTAATCTCATCGGCGCTCATTGAGTTTTCCAGTGCTGCCATAACATCGGCGACGTCGCCGGCTGAGGCCATCAGCTCATGGCGCGCCACGTCCAGATCGTAAGCGGAGCCGGCGGCAGGATAGAGCCTATCGATGGACAACACGCGGCAATTGCGGTGCTGCAACATATGTTGATAAAGCCGGCTGTAAATGGTCGCGTCATATGCTTTCGCGCCGGCTGCCACTTCAGCGTCGACCAAGCCCAAATCGACCGCTCTGGTACAGGTATCGCGCCAAATCTGTCGCAGCACATTCATCGGGGCATCCCGGGCTTCATTGGCATGTTGCGGATTGGAGATCGAAGCCTGACGCTTGGCTTCGAGCTGTTGGCGAACATCATTCGACGGCACCGGGACAAAGAACACCGTCGCCTCACCGGCCAGCAGCGGTTCGGCGGCATCATCATGGATTTGCGCCAATTCAACAAACCGATTGCCGATGATCGGCACTTCGCCAATCAAAAGTTCGTCCGGCCCGGGAAACGCCGCCTGCCAGCGGGCGACGGCCTGCCTGGACCAAAGACCGGCGGCCTTGCGGATGACCGGATGGGTCACCCCGTCAGTCTCGGGATACTTCGCCAACAAAGCCTCTGTTTCAAAGGCAGCGCGGGCCACATCCCAGCGCAATAAATGTAACCGCCGTCCAGCTTGTGCCGCCATCAAGGCCTGCTGTTGCAAGAACAGCGATTTCCCGACAGCCGGCAAACCGGCAAAAAATATCATCCGGCAGGCCTTTACCGCTGCCGCCATCTGCGCGCCGATGCCTGTGTCAATTGGAATAACCAGCGTATCCATCGTTATCTGTTCCACTTGCAAAGACCGGGTCGGATACCGTAGCGCCAGGGGCCCGCGCCGACAACAATTCAGGCAACCGGTCGGGTAATGGGCATTGACCCATTGTCTGGTTTGATGCCTGATTGGATTGTCTTTGGACCTTTTTCGGCTGGGGCTTCATTCCGACATGCAAACAATTGGCGAACTATTGGTGCTGCTGGGAACCGTGGCCTTTGCGGTCACGGCGGTCCTGGCTGTGGTGGATCGGGGCATTGATTTGTTTGGTGCCATTGTGCTGGGGATCATCACCGCAGTGGGCGGCGGCACCATTCGGGATCTTATTTTGGATGTCCCGGTCTTTTGGGCCATCGATACCTCTTACATCTGGGTCGCCTTGATGGCCAGCGTCTTTGCCTTTTTGGCCCGTTCGGTTCTGGCCCGAAAGCATATGAACAGCCTGTTCCTTTATATTGACGCCCTTGGCGCCGCCCTTTTTGCGGTTCAGGGCACGGTTAAAGTCTGGGACTATGGCTTTGGTCTGCCATTCGCCCCCGTCATGTTGGGGGTTGCTACGGCCATCGGCGGCGGTCTGATCCGGGATGTGCTGGCCGGGCGACGGAATTTGTTGATGTCGCGGGAGCTATACGCCGTCCCGATCACCCTGGGGTGTGTCCTCCTCACCCTTATCCTCAGCTATCTACCGGAATATCGATATTATGGCTCCCTCGGATGCTTTGCCCTGATCTTCGGGCTGCGCGCAGGGGTCATCTACTGGCAGCTGATCGTACCAGATTGGTTCACCACAAAAGCACGTTGAAAATTGCGCTATATCGACCGCCGATTAGAGCGCGCCTAAAGAATGTCTTCTTTTTGCCTGTCATCAAGAATTTCCCGTACCTGTCGGGCCAAGACGTGGCGGCCATAGGGCTTGTTTATCAGCACCATGTGATCATCAATCTGGCTACGCTGGCCCAGGACTTCCCGCGTGTAACCCGACGAATACAGCACGCATGCGGTCGGAAATTGCCGTTGGAATGCATCGGCAATTTCCCGACCATTCATTCCCTGAGGCAGGATTACATCGGTTAATAGCAGATCAATCGTGTCGCAAGATGCCATGACCTCCAGGGCCGTCGGTCCATCTTTAGCCTGTAACATATTATAGCCAAAGCGATTGAGGGCCTTCACAATGTAATTCAGCACATCGCTTTCATCTTCAACCACGAGGATCGTTTCGTTGCCGGACGGGTTACCTTGTTCCGCTGCCTCCGATTTAAGGTCGCCGCTGATCGTTTCATAGGTGCGCGGCAAATAGATGCGAACCGTCGTGCCCTGCCCTTCCACGCTGTCAATTTCTATCTGGCCCTGGGATTGCCTCGCGAAGCCGAAGACCGTGCTCAAACCCAAGCCGCTTCCTTCCCCGACACCCTTGGTCGTATAAAAAGGTTCAATTGCTTGTTCAAGAACCTCCGGCGACATCCCGCCGCCATTATCTCTAACGGTAATCATCACGTAATCCCCTGGCGTGAGGTCTTCGAACCTTGCTGCATCCTTTTCACATAGTACTTGGTTGGACGTTTCAACGGTCAATTGCCCGCCATCTGGCATAGCATCCCGGGCATTGATGGCGAGATTCAAAATCGCGGCCTCAAGCTGGCCAACATCCACCATTGTCAGCCAAAGATCTTTGTCCGGCTTTATCTCGATAGTAATGTCTTCGCCGATGGTGCGCTTGGCAAGCTGGTAGAAACGTGGCAAAGCATCATTGACCTGAGCCGCCTTGGCGTGAAGTGGTTGGTTGCGCGAGAATGCGAGAAGTCGATATGTCAGCTCAGCACCACTTTGCGCGGCCCACAAGGCGACCGCGATGCTTTCCCTATCGTTTTTGCTGGTAATGGCGGCAACATCAATCAAATCCAGATTACCGATAATTGCAGCCAACAGGTTATTGAAGTCATGCGCCACGCCGCCCGTTAATTGACCGACAGCTTCCATCTTTTGCGCATGACGAAGGCGTTCCTCACCAATGCGAATGGCCTCGACCGCCTCGTGCGCCTCCGTCAGGTCGCGCAACCGGGCGGCCAGCATTCGGTGGCCCTTGTAGGTTATGGGCATAGTCTTGACCTCAACGGGGACGATACTACCGTCCTTGCGAAAACCATGACATTCGAAAGTGACGCTCGAATTTTGCGAAATCTGATCCGTTATGTTTTCCCGCTGCTCCGGCACGACAAGCTCCAAAACCGGTTTTCCGATAAGTTTTGAAATACTGTATCCGTACATGCTGGCAAAGGCTTGATTGGCTTCAATAATGGTGCCGCCATTGATGATTGCGACACCTTCGCTGGACAAGTCGGAAAATGCCCGATATCGATCCTCATTTTCGCGATTTTCAATCGTGTGCTGAAGCGCATGGCCTTCCAAATCGTCGCGGGAACGCGCTAACGCGTCCTGGCCTTGATTACGAAGGGCCAGCAAAATTGCTGTGGTCCAAATGACGAAGAACGCCAAGCCCCGGTTGACAAGAACAACCCATGGTACACCACCGGCATCCGACAGGACGTACCCTACAATCGTCAGCGCGGTCCCCAATGTGGCAAGAAAGTAGATGTAACGGATTGTCGGCGCCCACATACCAAGCAGCACCAACGCCACATAGGGCACACCACCCGCAACCCCGAGCGGCAGGGACAAATCGAACAAAAGGACCGCCACCGCAACGGCGGCGCAGGCCAGATTCAGTTTGTTATTGTTCTTTTCCAACATAGGCACCCGAGCCCCGATATTGAAAGCACTGGCAATAACAATAATGGCAACCGACCATGTGATCCAATGTGAATTTAGACTAAAATTCCCGGCGACGACAGAGAAGATCAAAATCCGATTGTTTCATCAGCTGCCATTGGGCTCTGTTTATGATAGCCATAGATGCGCGATGGCCACACCGGCAAACACTGATCCAAAGTGGCCCGGTCGCGAGATCACGAGGTCGCGATGTGGACTGGCGGCGATTATGTTCGTCGTTGCAGGTCGCATTCGGTTATATCAAACAGATGACAACCAACCTTACTCAAGAGCGGTCGGACTTCGCCCAGCAAAGACGGGCGCGGACCCGCCGGTTCGCCTATCGGGCCTTTCAGATAATCTTTCTGCTGCATGTTTATTTGGCCTGGCGCCTGCTGCCGGATTTGCCGATAGGTCGAGAATTGCAACTATTGGCGGGCCTGGGACTTGCCTTGTCATCCCTGCTTATTCCGTTTGGGACCCTTGGCCGTGTCTTTTTTGTGAACCAGATAGTGATCGACCGTCTCACCTGGGCCGGCGGTTTGAGCATGGGTTGGGCCTCCTCCCTGTTGGTTTTCACGCTCATGCGGGATCTCGCAATGCTGGTACTTGGCTTGCAAGTCTGGCGGCAGGAAAGCGCCGTTTTCGTACTGGGCCTCTCCATCATTGTGACAATGATTGGATTTTTCAATGCCCGGCGCGTGGCAAAAGTAGTTCATGTCAGCATCCCGCTACATCGCCTACCAACCGAACTTGTGGGATTTACCATTGTCCAGGTTTCCGACCTGCATGTCGGCTCCACGATCAGGCGCAACTATGTCCAGGCCATCGTTGGGCGGGTGAACGAACTGACCCCGGACGTGATCGTTTTGACCGGCGATATTGTCGATGGTTACGTCGCACAGCTTGCCGGTGAGGTGGAGCCTCTTGCCGGTTTGCGGGCCCGGCACGGCAGCTATTTGGTCACGGGAAACCACGAGTATTATCATGGTGCCGCGGAATGGATCAGCGCCTTTCGTCGCCTGGGCCTGCATCCATTGCTCAACCAGCATGTGGTGCTTAATCACAATGGCGCGGAAATCGTCATTGCCGGGATAAACGACTTCAGTGCCAACAAGTCGGCCCACGACCATGTCAGCGACCCAACTGCCGCGTTAGCAGAAAGCCCGATAGGCGCTCCTAAAATCATGCTGGCCCACCAGCCGCGTTCCGGACCGGCGGCGGAGGCTGCAGGATCAGACCTGCAGTTATCCGGTCACACCCATGGCGGCCAATTCTGGCCCTGGAACTATTTCGTGCGTCTGCAGCAGCCCTATGTCGCCGGTCTGCATCGGCTCGGCGCGATGTGGATATATACCAGCAGGGGGACTGGATACTGGGGACCGCCAAAGCGATTTGGTGCGCCGTCGGAAATTACGCTCATCACGCTTTCCAGGGCAGCGTAGGGGAACCTGGGGACCAGCAACGGCGCGTTTGTATCTTTGCAGGCACGTCGCGTTAAATCACCGGTCTGTTTCGAGACGGTTTTGCAAATATCCAGTTTCGGGCCGCTGGCAAATTGGTGCTATATTGACTCTATGGAAAGTCTTAAAAATCTAAGTCAGGAGAGTGGCCGCTGGCGTGGTAAGCCGGTGTTGGGCTGCGGGATATCGTGAATAGACAAATAACAATTGCAAAATTGACCTTTGGATTGCTCGAAGGTGTTTTGACGCTGGTCGGTTTCATCGCGGTCATCACGCCTCTGATCCTGTGGGCGGTTCCCCAGGTCGGTGATTTTTCCATTACCGTTTACTACTACGTTGTATCGATTGGCGTCGGGGCTTTCGTAGCGGTCGTCGGCCTGACCTTTCTGCAACACCGGCTGTTCCCCGATAGTGCGCCGGACGGAGAATTCAGAGATTTCCAAACCCTGCGTCAACTGCGCCTCGATTGGGAAGAGGCGCAGGAGGAAAAGCTCCGCGCTGGAAAGGGGCGACAACTGGTTAAAGGATATGCCCGGCGCGACATTGGCTATATGGCCGGCATTGCCGGCCTGCTGGCAATGGGTTTCGTGGTAGTTTTCCTGCCCGCCGGCGCGATCATCGAGCTTGGTGCCGTGGCCGGAACCAACCATAGGATACTCGTGGTCGAAGATAGCGACGAAGAACGCGCCATGATGCATCGGCTGTTATTAAGATCCGGCTACAAAGTGGTTGAAGCCCGAACCGGGCGCGAGGGTTTGGAGATGTTGGAAACAGACGGGAACATCAGCCTTGTGCTGACGGATGTCACACTGGGCGGTGGCATGAAGGGTCCGGAAATGATGCGTCAGGCCTGGCGCAAGACGCCAAAACTAAAAGCGATTTTCACCGGTTACACTTATGAAGAATGGGAAATTCGTGAGGCGTTTGGTGAAGAAGCGGTCATCCTCCCAAAACCGTTTCTTATTGCCGAGTTCCGCGCGCACGTCAGGGCCGCCCTCGCCTCGATCGAATAGCGCCCAAACCATAAGGAGATAGACATGCGTTTTCAGGATCAAGTCGCGGTTATCACGGCAGCTGGTGCCGGGATCGGCAAAGCAACGGCGGAAATCATGGTTCAAGAAGGCGCGACGGTCATCGCCATTGATGTTGACGGTTCGCGGCTGGACGCCCTGGAGGCGGAACTATCCGGCGCAGCGGGCAAGCTGATACCAAGATTGCTCGACGCCAGCGATCAAGCCCTGGTGTCCGCAGCTGTCGGCGACATTTGGCAAAACCACGGTCGCATCGACATTCTGGTCAATGCCGTCGGCGGCAGTACGATCATTGCAGCGCCGTCGGCGACGGTTGATGAATTATCATTTGAGGATTGGCAAAAGGTAATCGATTTCAATCTCAATGCCACATTCCTGTTCTGCAATACGGTCGTGCCCTTGATGAAACAGGCCGGGCATGGAAAGATCATCAATCTCGCCTCCATCGCCGGGCGCGGATTGAGCGGTGCCAGCAGCAGCGCCTATGCTGCAGCCAAGGGTGGCATCATTGCCTTTACCAAAAAGCTTTCCCACGAACTGGGACCTTCCGGCATCAACGTCAATGCAATCGCGCCAAGCCTGACCCTGACAGAGAGAATACGGCCCCATTGGGACAAACGAAATGCCGAACAACAGGCGCGGGAGATCGAACGCACGCCCCTGCGCCGGGTCGCCGAAGCGGGAGATCAAGCGCGGGTAATCGCCTTTCTCGCCTCAACAGACGCCGATTTTGTCACCGGCCTGACGATCGATGTCACCGGGGGAGCGGGTGGGTAGTACAACTTCAAAAATGGTCTGGATCCGCTTTTTTCCTTAGTCTTTCGGGCCATCCGTGGCACCGGCGGCGCGCAGGGCGGCAACATCGTCCGCCGAAAAACCAACCTCCGCCAACACGGTCTCCGTGCTCTGCCCCAACTGTTCGGCATGGCGGTAGTAGCCGCCCGGCGTTTTGGAAAAAGTTACCGGTACCTTGAGGTGACGAACCCGCCCTTCGCTCGGATGGTCGACTTCGGGGAACATCTCCACCTCCCTGAGGTGTGGGCAATCAAACAGATCCTCCGGTGTATTCATGGGCATGACGGGGATATCCGCTGCCTCCAGAACCTGCAACCAGTCCTGTGTGGTCCGGCCCAACATAATCTCGCCGACAATCTCGTAGAGGGCATCAATATTGCGGGAGCGGGACGGTTGATCCGCGAACCGTTCATCGCCGGTCAATTCCGGCCTACCCGTCAGTTCGAAAAAGGTGGCCCAATGCTTGTCATTATAAGGCAGGACACAGATATGACCGTCTGCCGTGGGGTAGGGGCGGCGGTGTGGTGTCAGCATCCGCTGGTATCCCGCCGGGCCCTCGGGTGGTTCGAAACAGCGGCCCTGCATATGTTCGTTCATGACAAAGGACGAAAACGCTTCATACATGGGCACGTGTATTTTCTGCCCCTCGCCGGTGCGTTCCCGGTGGAACAGCGCCATGGCAATGGCGTAGGTCAGGTACAGCCCCGTCGTCTTGTCGGCCAAAACACTTGGTCCATATCGCGGGGTATCGGTAACGGCACCGAACAGCGCCGCCAGCCCCGAGGCACCCTGGATCAAATCGTCGTAGGCGGGCTTATCGGCATAGGGGCCGGCTTCCCCGAACCCGGTGGCGGCGGCATAAACGATATCCGTTTTCCAGGCGCAGATGCTTTCATAATCAATGCCCAGGCGCCGGGCCGCCTTTGGCCGAATGTTGTGGACAAAGACGTCGGCGCTTTCGACCAGACGGCGCAGTGGTTCTTTTGCTGCCGCCAGCTTCAAATCCAGAACCACGCTGCGCTTGTTCCGGCCCTTCATCATATAGGCAGCCGACATGCCCGGGTTCTTGCCAACCCCGGTCCAGCGGCCAATATCGCCGCCGGGTGGTTCGATCTTGATGACATCGGCACCCATCTCACCAAGAATTTGAGTGCTGAAGGGGCCAAGCATGACAGTGGTAAGGTCGATAACGCGGATACCTTCAAGGGGCCCGCGCGGTGGGGAAGTCAAAATACAAACCCTTCTCTTCGTTTTATGTCGCCCAGGAAACGGAACAGACCATCCCGGGATCAATGCAGTTTAATAGCCTTCGTACTTGCCGGGCCGTTTTTCCCGGAAGGCCTTGATCGCCTCCGGGTGGTCATGACCGGCCCGGGCAATGGCGATGTGGGAGCTGACAAGGTCAAAAGCCGTCGCCATGTCGGTTTCGAGGCTTTGATTGACCGTGCGCTTGATCAGCCGGATCGAAAGGGGCGGCATGGCGGCGATCCGTTTTGCAAGTTTGGTGGTTTCTGCCAACAACTCGTCATCGGGATAGACGTGATTGACCAGACCAATTTCCAACGCTGTCGCCGCATCGATAAAATCTGCCGTCCACAGCAATTCCAAGGCCCGCGCCTTGCCGACCAGTCGAGGCAGGAAATAGGCCCCGCCACCGCCCGGCAGCAAGCCGATTTTGGCATAAGTTTCCGCGAACCTGGCGCTTTCCCCCGCGATACGGATATCGCAGGCCAGGGCCAAATCCATGCCACCGCCGATCGCAGCACCGTTAACCGCGGCAAGCAAGGGTTTTTCGAACCTGGCGGCACGTTTTGGGAAGGCCTGGATTTCTTCCCAGATACGGGTCTTCGTAATGTGGGGCCGACTATCGTGCTCCTCCCCCATACCGCCGATATCGCCGCCGGATGAAAAACCCCGGCCCGCCCCTGTCAGGATCACAGCACGGACATCGTCGCGGCCCTCGCATTCGTCCAATGCGGCGACCATGCCGTACAGCATTTCGCTGGTAAAAGCGTTCAGCTTCTCCGGTCGGTTCATGGTCAATGTCGCGATATCGTCAACAACCGCCAATTTCAGAAATTCCGTCAATGTTTCCACCTCCATGATTATTCTGCGGCAAGAGTATTGCCTGCTGTCAGGTTCGACAACACCGTGTTCGCTTCTTCCACAACCGCGCGCACCACCGCGCCCGCCGAGGGTACATCAGCAATCAAACCGCTGCTTTGCCCAGCCGGCAAGACACCGTTTTCAACATCGCCCTCGATCCGTCCCCTTTGCGATGCCGGATGGCCGACGTGCATACCCTGCAAGGGATAGGGTTCGATCTCCGCCTCCCTGCCGGCCCAGCTGTCGGTGAAGGCGTTCCGTATCAGACGGCAGGTCTTGCCGCTGTGAGCGCGGGTGACGATGGTGCCGGCGCTATCGGTCGCGGCAATCTTCAGTTTATAGTTTTCGTGCGCCCGGGCCTCCTGGGTGGCAATGAAACGCGTACCCATCCACACACCCTGGGCCCCGAACGAAAGGGCCGCGACAAGGCCACGGCCATCCGCCAGCCCGCCGCCGGCCAAAACCGGCACATCGACGGCATCAACCACGGCGGGGATCAGGGCGGCGGTGCCAATGGACCCAACATGGCCGCCGCCGTCCGAGCCTGAGGCAATGACAGCGTCAACGCCATCGGCCACCGCCTTTTGGGCATGCCGTACGGCACCTACAACGGACATCACGGTGATACCCAATTCCTTTGCCTTGGCCACGGCATCCCTGGGGCTGCCCAGGCCGGAAATCAATACCGGAACACGTTCTTCAAAGACCACATTGACCATGGCCGCGACCTTGTCCGTATAGCGTACCGCTTCGTTGACCTTTGGCGCGACAGTGGCGAACAGGATATCGACGGCAAAGGGCCGGTCTGTCTGCGCCCTTACAGCGCGGATCTCGGCCCGCAGCTCATCGGCATCGGTGGTCGAGCCGGCGCCTATACAGCCCAGACCACCGGCAGCCGACACGGCGGCAGCCAAATCAGCCCGGGCGACCCAGCCCATGCCAGCTTGAAACACCGGATGTTCGATCTGCAATTGCTGGCAAATAGGTGTCTTTATCCCAGGCATTTGGAAACCCTCCTACGTTTTTCGGTACGATCAAGGGTACAAACCCTATGGCAAGGGCCGCAAGGGCGCTATCCTGGAATTCTGACGATCAGCAATAATTTTGTCTGGAGGGCATTTTCCCATGGATTTTGGTTTCAGCGCAGAGAACGAGAAATTTCGCGCCGAGATAAGGGCCTTCATCGCCCAGCATGTGTCGCAGGATATCCTGGCCGAGATGCAGGCCGGTGCTGCGGGTGCCGGTATCGGGCCCCTGACACGGGCGCTTATCCTCAAAATCGGCGAACGGGGCTGGATCGGGATGAGCTGGCCAAAGGAATACGGCGGGCGGGATGCCGATATTATTGATCAGTATATTTTCGAGGAAGAATTATCCCGGGCCAAGGTGCCGTTGAACCTGGGTAATTTCATCGAACAGGCGCCTGCGATCATGCAGGCCGGTAGCGAGGCGCAGAAAGCCTATTTCCTGCCCCGTCTGGTGCGCGGCGAAGTCACCTTCGCATTGGGCTACACAGAACCCAGCGGTGGCACTGATCTGGCGGCCCTGAAAACCCGGGCGGTCGAGGATGAGACTAGCTTTGTCATCAACGGCCAGAAGGTCTTCACCACCCGGGCGGAATCATCCTCGCACATCTACCTGATGGCACGCACCGATCCCGATGCTGCGAAACACAAGGGCATTTCGATTTTTCTCGTCCCCATGGATACGCCGGGCATCACG
>Ga0233429_1002508_pt1 | contig 18858 bp, 18 predicted proteins | sample SI_118_April2016_3_FD_179879 | JGI IMG/M metagenome (GOLD analysis project Ga0233429, IMG submission 179879) | Seawater microbial communities from Saanich Inlet, British Columbia, Canada - SI_118_April2016_135_MG | ecosystem: Environmental > Aquatic > Marine > Inlet | place: Canada: British... | reverse complement strand
TCTAACCCTAAACTACTAGTTGTAATGTCACCCTCGTATACTTCTACATTATTAATAAACAATTCATGAAGTGATTTGTCATTATTTAGTTGCTCGTCAACCACTCCGCATTCATCTTGTGAGTATTTTTCCAACTCATCTCCCAGTATCAGCTCCTTAATCAAGCTATCCCGATAAGATGAGATTTGAAAAGAATCTGTATCTCTCCTTCTTACTAACAACCTGAGTTTACAACCGGAAACTAAAAGTCTCTGCGTAATAGCACCACCGAGAAAGCCTGTTGATCCAGTTACTAAAATAACTTTTTCTCTTTTCTCCATATTTAATTAATTCCTCTCGTTGCTAATACTTTAACAAATCATTTACAATTTGCTTTCACCAGGACAGCATCTTGGACCGCCTCAACTATTTCTTTATGACCGACCGGTTTTTGAAATAATCTAAATGACTCATGAATTATAGAAGAGACAGAAGATAGTGTTACATCATGATCTGTAACGATAATAACCGGAAGTTTGTAATCTATCGTTTTTAATACAGAGAAAATCTGCACACCGTTTAAATCCGCAGCCTGCATATTGAAAATTATAGCATCAAACCCTTCTCTGAGTACATGTTTTACCGCCTCACTTGGTCTGGACGCTTCTTGAACAACAAAGCCATTTGACTCAAGCACATATTTTAAATTAGACCTGAATAACGTGTCTGGATCACAAATAAGGACTTTTTCCATTTTATATAATTTGAAGTAAAATTAGCATACAAAACGTTACTTATAAACTACATTTCTCAATCGTTTCATTTTAGTTTGAAGAATAGCACCGGTTTCTCTTTCCCAGCAAGAATATCTTCCGTGATTAGATATGTACCGCCCATAGAAGAATCCCATATCTTTTTTGATATGCCGTTATAAAATCCACCTAATGGGTATGCCACACCTCCCACTACACCACCAACGATAGCTATGTTCACCTTTATAGTTGTGTACACTAAACTCAACAGGCTACTATTCATTCCATTTTTAAAATGGCGCAAAGTACTCTCTTCTGCTGGTTCGCTCTTCTCAGCAGCAACCTCATTATCTTTAACTTTCCCATTTTCGCTCTCTGCAAAAACAGGATTTGCAAACAAAAGCATCATAGCGATACAAATTAATAATTTCTTCATCTCTATCTCCCTTCAAATATTATCGTTAAAAAGCGAAAGGCTTGATTTGCTGTTAACACACTTCAGGTTTTCGTATGACATACAGCTATCGCAATAGAAATGCCATGCGTGTAAAACGAGAAAATATCATGTATAACAAGATCATTTAAATATCTGTTCAATATGAGTTTATAACAATTAACAACATTTGAACCTTATTATGTAATTGTCATTAGATGGAATGGACAATGTAATGTTTACATTGCATATAATGTAATTATTACATGCTTTTTGGTGGAGGAAACGGACACGTAAAAAGGCATTTTTATATAATAATATCTTAGATGGTTATCTGGAAACCGTTAGCAGTAAAGATTGTCGTAGCAGAGATTGCGAAGAATGTCTTTACTGTTATCAAGTGGCTGCAAAAACATTTTGTATTGCTCCGAAATATAAAGACGAATGCCTTACTCTCTATCAGGAAATTTCTGATGCAATGCTTATCGGGGAGATGTGGAAAAAGCGTGGAAAAATCGGAAGGGAAGTGGAATCTGCAAAATAAGCTTCTTTATTATTTTACACTTCTCAGTCCGATGGTGGAGCCATATAGGAGGAAGATATTTTTCTTGATTTACCATACAGCATTTATCTGCAAAGCTCCACTAAGCAACATCGTAAGGATGATTTGATTATCATCTTACTACTTGTAAGATATCGACATCTTCAAGCCGATATGAAGATAATAGACTGCTCAGCGTCACCAACCTTCCTGTATAAGTAACGATATCTCCTACTTTTAATTTCATTACTGTTTTCTGTTTCGAATAGTCAAACTTTAGATTAACGTCTATACTACTACCTTTATGACTTATGCCAACTTTGTTCCAGTTATATACGGCAAATCCTCTAAAACTGACTCTCCCTGTCCACTTGACATATTTCCCTTCAAATTTGCTCTTCCATAAAGTAGTCCTCTCTGTTTTATCGAGTTTACTTTCACTACCAAATAATTTATCAATTTCATTAAAAGAAACATTCATAAACTGTTTTAATGGTTCCTCAATAGTTTTTATTTGCTTACCACTCTTAATGATACGAAAACTCCCAGCATCTTTCCTATCAACAGATTTGTAAGCATTGCCATCTGTAATAGTGTATTTACCATCTTTTTCATTTATACCATCTGCGTTTCGCTGTTTTACAACTTCCTTTGTTTTATTGGATATGGGCACCACTTTCATTTCGGAGTCACGGGCAGATAATGCGGAACTCTCCATCCTTCTCGCCCTCTGTACAACGCTTTTATCATATAACGCCTCAAATTCATTCTTATATTTTTCTACCACATCTGATTCATCAATAAAAATTGCATTCTCATAATTAAATTTTTCAGCATATTCTGTCCAGGTATATGATCCAGTCACAAGAAGCTTGTCATCAAAAATCGCAAAAGCATTATTCATTGAACCTCCAACATTACCCTTAAGAAATTGCAGATCGAACCCCTCTTCTTCTAAAAACCTCAATACCGGATAGCTCTTAGCATCTTGTGTCTGATCTATAATAACCCTTACTTCTACACCGCGCTCTTTCGCCTGATATAATGCCTCTGCAATGTCACCTGATGTAAACGTAAAGGCTGTAACATCAATTGTACCTCTTGAAGAGGTGATATTTTGAATTATGGCATCCTTAATTGACCCTCTTGGAGAGAAAAGCACCTCAGTTTTTGCGTATATTGTATTAGGAGCAAACAATACTGTAAGAATACCTATACACAGTGACATCAGCATAGTAAATAAACCAATTTTCTTAATAAATCCGAATCTATTCATAGCTTAACTAGTGAATTCCCTATAAAACAGGCTGCAATCCAACATATCATAGAACCAATAAAATATAATTTGTGGTTGAAATCTGACAGTTATTGATCAGTTCAAACTAGTGATTTTCTTAACGTTTAGCAAATTATATAATTTATCTAATGAGATTAAAAGAATCACTATAACAAAATAACCACCCTGAGCACAAGCACAAGCTTATTGACAGCCTGCCTTTAGATATACTTTGAAAATATCTAAAGGCTCTTTATAAGCTATTGCTTATAAAGACAATACCTCTAAGCATGCGACAAGGCTGTAAAACTACGAACTTGGCACAAATTTCGCTCTTTATCTGTTTTAGATATTAAATTCCGGATACAATACGATTAGCGAGATCAAAAGGGAGCGCGGCCTCTAGAATCTTTTTCCTGACGCCTTCTATATCATACTCAGCCTTTTCAAGGAAAACCTTTTTTGCTTCCGTATCGTAAATCATGTAAGAGGCCATGGGGATACCGTCCCTTGGCTGGCCAACTGAACCGGGATTAACATAGTATCGATAGTCTGATTCAATAGGAACATCAAAAGATTCCATTCTTTCAGATGATTCTCTTTCGGCCATCATAAGATTCTTATCAAATTTGTCTGTAGGGATAAAGACAGAAGCAGATACGTCTCTTTTGTGTTTTGTATATAGATAAGCTGCAGGCTTATGAGTATGACCGGCGAATGTTATATTTGAATGTAGTAAGTTGTAATTTAATAAGATTGAATTCATTACATACACGTAACCTTCTGGACGACTAGGTGTACTGTGAACTAATTCAATCTTAAATTCCGATAGATTCTCTGTAAGTGATAGTGAATTAAGAAAGAGAATGTTATCATCGCTGATTACTTTCTTTGTCCAATTGATAGATATGCCGGCAGATGAAGCCATCACGGTATTTAGATGTCCAATAACACGTTGATCATGATTGCCTGCAATGACAGTGGCTTTTTTACCTAAAGAAAAAATATAATTAATTATATTTTCCTTGTCAGCAGCATTAATATCAATACTTTGAATAGTTGATTGAATTTCTTCTTTCAAAGTAGGTTTACCGCTCTTTAAAAATTTAATGATAGTGCAACATTCATTTGGGTTTACGCCGTAGCCTACAATATCACCAAGCATTAAAATCTGGTCTATGTGTTCATTTCTCCCGTGAAGTTCTAAAAAAACTGCGGCCAGAGCCTCCAGGTTGCTGTGAATATCTGATATAATTAGAAATCGCATGCTCTTACATATTAATAAGATTTACAGATTAAGATTTATTGATCGTAATGCGACGCCAACACATTGATCTTGAAAAACAGCAAGAGTCTACATTACAGTATTGATCTTTTTTCGGAATTAAAAATGAGGTCTAACCTCTTAAATTCCTTTTACAATACGTTCCGCAAGATCAAATGGAAGTGTAGCCTTAAGGACTTTTTTCTTTACTACCTCTGTGTTATACGCTGACTTTTTGAGAGATGCTTTTTTTGCCACTGTATCGTAAATCATGTAAGATGCCTTTGGGGTACCGTCTCTTGGCTGGCCAACAGAACCTGCGTTTATGTAATAGCGTTGATCGGGCCTCAATAAAACATCGAATGTTTCCTGTCTCTCCATTGATTCTCTTTCAACCAACATAAGCCTGTTATCGAATTGGTCAGTTGGAATAAAGACAGAAGCAGAGATATTCCTTTTTTGTTTTGTATATAAATATGCAGACGGCTTGTGCGTGTGACCAGAAATAGTAATACTTGAATGGAGTATATCATAGTTCAATGTTGCCGCATTCTTTACATAACGATAACCTTGAGGGTAAACAGGGGTACTGTGAACTAACTCTATTCCAAATTTCCTTATCTTACTTTTATACAATAAGGAATCAAGAAATCTGGAATTATCCTTCTTTAGGACCTTGGTTGTCCATCTTGCAGCGTTTCCTGCTGATGCGGACATTATACTGCACAGCGATGGTTGACCGATGACCTCCCTGTCATGATTGCCTGCTACTACATTAGCTTTTTTGCTCATTGAAAATATAAAATCTATAATATTCTTCTTGTCTGCCTCGTCTAGATCTAATTCTTGTACGAACGTTTGAATCTCATTCTTCAAATACGTTTTACCGTTCTTCAAAAACCTTACGATAGAGCAGCATTCATTTGGGTTTGGACCGTATCCGACAATGTCGCCCGGTATCAATATTCTATCTATTTTCTCGTTATTATTATGAAGATCTGAAAAAACCGAGACCAGAGCTTCAAGGTTACTGTGAATGTCTGATATGATTAAGAATTTCATATTCTACCCTATAGTAAAGATTCTAATGATTGTTTCAACTGATTAGCCGTACTTATTCTGTTAGCCGGATTTTCCTCCAGTGTTGCCACAAGAATTTCTTCCAGCTTTGGAGGGATTGATTTATTAAATTTGCTTGGAGGACATTTTTTTTCGTGCCATTTTTGTCCTGTCAGAATTTCATAAAATATTGCACCTGTAGAGTATATATCTGCCTTGCCGTCGATAGACAGAAAAAAGGAGATTGCTTCCAGTGGAACATTTTCAGGAGTACCTCTTAGTTGTTCAACCAGAGTGTGCTGTTCAGGTGAAGCATAGTCCATGCTAATCCCTTTTAATACACCTGACTTTTTTATTGCAAGTTCAAAATCTATCAAATAAACGGTACTTGTATCTGGATCTAACAACAAATGACCTGGCTTAATGTCGCAGTGAATAAAGTTTTTTGAATGTAAATAATCCAGCGGAACACAAGCGCTGATGAAGCATTTAACAACTTCATCTATCGGAGGAAAATATCCTGTCCTCGTCTTATAATGACCGAGAAGATCAGTACTGCTAGTATGATCAAGTACAATAAAGTGCTGTTTAAGAACTACCTTTGTATCCTTATATAATATCTCTTGGCCAAAATCATAAGCCTTGGGAATTTGCCTATGATCTAATTGTTTCAAGATATAGTATTCGTCCTCGAAACTTAGATGAGGACAATACTTTATACCCATATTCTTAATATCTAAAGTATCGTCTTCTTCTAATAGCGCATAATTTGACTTATGCATATCAGCGACTGTTTTGAATGATTCGAATTTGTAGTTTTTTATCGTATACATAACACTTAAACATTAAATTGAATAACTCACCTTTTTGTTAATACAATAATATTCTGTAAGATGCAAGATGTAAAAAAAATTCATAAATAAAATGCACAAAAAAATTAATAGTTTTGAAATCATTTAAACTCTTCGAGATAATATTTACTTACATTGAAGTAGGCATCAAAGATGTTTCCTTGTTGGATAGAATTGTAAAAAAATTACCTCAATAAAAAGTCTATTTGATATATTTTGCCTTTTTACATTGATAGCAATCATTCAATCTAGACCGATAATATGGACTTTAAAAAAATGATATTTTTTATTAGCATAAGCTCATAACAAGCGTATAATAAACGCCTTATAGCTTATTTACTTTTTGCATTGTTACTTGTTTTATTTTATTTTATTTAAGGAGGGGAATAATGAGCTTGTTGTCTAAAAAGTCGGATAGTAGTTGGAAATGGCTGAACGCTGTATATTTTATAATAAGCGTGTCATGTCTGGTTTATTTTAGTTCTAAGATTTTGTTTGCCGGAGATCCTAGTGGTGAGGATACTTATTCCGACAGCATTGAAGGATTAAAATATTCAATTAATTTCACATGGACCCTTATTGCTGCATTCCTGGTATTTTCTATGCAATCAGGCTTTGCTCTACTAGGAGGATTCCTACAATCCAAAAATATGCTTGGCTATATGGCACATTGTGTCGTAGATGGTTTTGTGGGTGCACTTCTCTTCTGGATGTGTGGTTTTGCTGTTATGTTTGGTGGTTCAATGGCTGCGCCAGGCCTGGAGTCTGGTAATTGGTTTATGGGATTCAGCGGATTTTTTCTTGCCGGTAACAGTTATGACGTTCAGACGGTTATGCTCTGGCTCTTCCAGATGGTATTTTGTACGAAGGCAGTTACCATTATTGCAGGAGCTGTTGCTGAAAGAATGAAATTTGCACCATATGTAGTTTACAGTGTTTTTGTATGCGCCTTTATATATCCAGTATATGGACACTGGATGTGGGGTGGTGGCTGGTTAAGCACCTTACCGTACGGTGCAGGTTGTGTTGATTTTGCGGGATCTGGAGTGGTACATACTGTAGGCGGAATGCTCGCCCTGGCTGCTGCTTTTTTTCTTGGACCAAGGAAAAACAAATTCAACCCTGATGGATCAGCTAATGCTATACCTGGTCACAACCTAACACTGGTAGTTGTTGGAACCTTGCTTTTGGCGTTTGGATGGTTCGGTTTTAATGCCGGAAGTACACTTGGCGCAACCGACTTAAGAATTTCTGTTGTAGCTACTAATACATTCTTAGGTGCTGCCGGTGGTGCTGCGCTCGTAATTTTCGTATCGTGGATTGCTTTTGGATTTGTCGATCTCGGCATGGTATGTAACGGTGCACTTGGCGGATTAGTTGCTATAACTGGACCTTGCGCTTATGTACCTCCATGGGCTGCTGTAACAATCGGAATACTGGCTGGTGCAATTATGTGGGGTACTGTGATATTCGTTGAAACTCAATTAAAAATTGATGACCCTCTTGGTGCTGTTGCTGTACACGGTGCTAACGGTATATGGGGTATGCTGGCAATAGGAATCTTTGCAGACGGAACGTATGGAGGAGTAAGCGGCTGCATTACAGGTTCAATTGGACAGCTTCAAGCACAGGCTATAGGTGCATTTGCTGCCATCGGATGGGCCTTTGCATGTGGAGCATTTTTATTTGGTATTCTCAAAGCAACCTTTGGTCTACGAGTATCTGAATTGGTTGAATACGAAGGTGTGGACATACATTTACACGGTTCACCATGTTATCCTGCACAAGACGAACTTACTTCTTCAATAGGCACATTAGATGTTGAAGAGACCGTCCACAGAGACATGGCCATACTGGAAGAATCAATGATAAAAGATGCAAGCAGGCAGAAAATTTATTCTGACAAACTTGGCAGATGGATCTATGCTAAACCAAAAAAGTAAGATGCTAAATACTGTATCGAACTTATAATTTTGTTTTTTTAAATAATATTTTTGGAAATGTTTTAGTTAGAAGGAGGAATACTTTATGAAAAAGATAGAAGCAATAATTCGTCCCGAAAAGTTTGATATCATCAAGGATGCCCTTACAGAAAGAGGCTATGGTGGAATGTCGGTGGCTGAAATGAAGGGACATGGTAATCAGAAAGGTGTCAGTGAAGTCTGGAGAGGAAAGAGATACCGGGTTGATCTGCTACCAAAGATAAAGATTGAACTTGTCGTTTCAGATGATTCAGTAGATCAGGTGGTTCAGACTATTATTGATGAATCACAGACTGGAAGCATTGGAGATGGAAAGATATTTATATCTGAAATCTCAAATGTATACAGGATCCGCACTGGTGAACAGGGTGATACTGCAATTTAAGATAACTATTCTCAAAATATAATTTTTGAGTTTATAGTCCTTAATTGTTTTTAAAGAGGAGATCAGTGCTGTCTCGAATCATGCAATAGAAGCATTCGAGACAGCTGATCTCTTTTTGTATTCAACGCCATATTGAGTCAATATTACAAATGCACTTTATAATAAGGAGAATATTATTATTAGGTACATTCGTATAATAAATATTGTCTTAGTCAGCCTTGAATGATCTTGTCATGATACAAGATTACAGATTCTGTACTGAAGAAATTAGATAAAGGAGAACATCCTTATTACTTCTCACTCCTTACATTATTGAACATAGAAACTTTGCGTACAAACTATGACGAGTAATGATAAAAATATTTATCTCACACTAAAACTGGCAACAAAATGGTACCTTTTTATACCTGCCATTGCATGCGGACTATTGCTTACGTCGATTCATTCAGCCTACGCCTCTGATATAGCCAGTAATTATTCAGTTCATTCAGAAGAAATCATAGACATAACCGGGGTCAAGGTATCTATTGATCTTGCATGGACATTGTTATGCGGATTTCTTGTCTTTAATATGCAAGCTGGATTTGCTTTTCTGGGTGCAGGTTTTCTTCAAAAGAAAAACACTTTAAACTACCTGACAATGAGTTTTATGGATTTTTGTGTTGGAGGCTTAATCTTTTGGACATTTGGTTTCGCGCTCATGTTTGGAGGGTCCTTTTTGGCCTATGGACTTGATGCAGGTAACATGCTTATTGGATATAGTGGGTTCTTTCTCTCTTTTAGTTCATTTGACTACTCAACGTCAAGTTTGTGGTTATTCCAGATGATGTTTTCTGCTGCCGCCTGTACAATAGTGGCTGGCGCTGTTGCTGAGCGGATTAAGTTCAATACCCATATAATTTGCAGTGCAGTACTTTGTGGGATAATTTATCCAATTTACGGCCACTGGGTCTGGGGAGGTGGTTGGCTGTCAAGACTTCCTTTCGGCTCAGGAATGATAGATTTTGCTGGGTCAGGTGTAGTCCATGGGATTGGCGGCTTAATTGCTTTTGTAGGAGCATGGAAAATCGGTCCTAGATTCGGCAAGTACAACCCTGACGGCACACCAAACATGTTTCATGGCCACAACCTCTCTTTTATAGTATTGGGTACTCTATTCTTAATATTTGGATGGTTTGGGTTTAACGCAGGAAGCACATTGGGTTCTACAGATCTCAGGGTTTCGATAATTGCAGCAAACACTTTTCTTGCAGCATGCACAGCAGGAGTGGCGCTTATGTACATCACATACTATGATACTGGAAAGTTTGACATTGTTATGACATGCAATGGCACTCTGGCAGGTTGTGTCGCGATAACAGCTTCTGGTGCTTACGTTTCACATTGGGCAGCTGTGGTTATTGGTTTTATTGCTGTTATCATCTTGAGAGAGAGTTTGCATTTTGTAGAAGTCAAGCTGAGAATAGATGATCCGGTGGGAGCAATTTCTGTTCACGGAGCAAATGGTCTTTGGGGATTACTTTCAGTAGGTATCTTTGCTGATGGCTCTTATCTTGGAGTTAATGGATTAATTACGGGTTCAGGATGGCAACTATTATCACAGTTCATTGGCTGTGTTGTTCTTTTGATATGGGCATTAGGAACGGGGTTAGTCTTATTTTATATATTAAGGAAAACTATCGGGCTGAGAGTACCGGTAAGTGAAGAAAACACTGGCATTGATGTTTATGAACACGGAATATCATGCTATCCTGGCTTTAATTGATGTGTATTCCAATATGAAAGGCGAAAAACATAATGTATAAAATAGGAAATTATGAATTTGAAAATTTCAAATACCGACCTGGTCATCGGGCAAATTATGGCATCCTTACTAAACCTGGAAACAGTGAATGGGGAATGAAATACTCTCCTACCTACAGTTACGATAGAGAGTATGAAGTATTAAAAAGCTTTTCTCATCCACAAATTCCAAAAAGATATGAGTCAGGTACTGGCAGAGGCGAATTATATGAGAATGACAAATTGGTACTGAAAGAGTATTACATTGTACTACAAAACTTTGAAGGTGAGGATCTAGTCGAATTATATAAACAAAATGGAGTGCCCGGTGCAGGCGAGATAGAAAATGTAATTAAGTATATTGCAAGTGCTGCCGAACCTTTACAATACCTCCATTCAAAAGGATATGTCCACGCAGACATTAAACCAGGTCATCTTATTCTTAATCCAGACTCAGAAACAATTGGCCTGATTGACTTAGAGCTTGCCATAAAAGAGGGTGAGCTGATAAAAGGCTTAACTGTTGAATATGCATCACCGGAACAAAAACAGATGAATAACCTTTTAAGAGAAGTAACAGATGAAAAAGGTGAAAAGGCAGTATTACAACAAATAAAAATTGATGGCAAAACTGATTTATACACAATGGGACTGATATTATTTGAAGTATTAACAGGTAAAGTTCGAGCACAAACCAGCCAGCCTCCAATAGAAATTAACAACGCTGTCCCTGATAAATTGAATGAAATAACATTAGGGCTCCTGGAAGAAGATCCATCAAACAGGATATCTTCTGCAGAGATATTAAAAAGTGAGCTCGCAACTATTTAATACATACCAATTATGAACCTGGATAAATTCAAAGTGTTTATTAATAACATTAAGAATCTAGCTAGTGATCCTGAGAAATTCCTTACAAGTAAATATCAAAGACGTTACATTCCAAATAGTTTTCGCATTGAACTCTATACCGCAAGAAAATACAATTTAATCACCAGCAAGCTAAAATGGCTTAAACGTACAAATCCTAAAGCAACCAGCGTAATTACCGAACCCAAAAGAAGTAAAGTACGTACAGCATACTTCCTGTCAAAAAGGCATACTGAAAAAACTTTCTGCCCGTACTGTGAAAAGGCTGTAGTTCCGAAGAGGCTTCATAAATTAGACTTCGCAGACATTATAATTATTTTACTTACCGCTGGGCTATGGTCAATTTTCCTTTTTATTATGTATCTCTTCTTAAGAAGATGCCCCATCTGTAATTACAATCTGAGAGGGTTCAAGTTTATTTCTCAAAAAAAAGGGCGTTGACTATTATAAAAATAGCCAACGCCCCTTAAAATCCATTGATCACAGTTTATTAACAATCTAAGGCTAAATCAACGGTTTATATATCACACAACTCAACTAAAGATACGCTTATTTCAAAGTACCTGTTGATTCGGTTTCTAAGTGGTAAGCAGCTTCAGCATGTAGCGACAGATCAAGACCTTTATCCTCAATTTCATCTGTTGTTCTTAATCCTGTTGTGTATTTAACTATCAGACAAATTACTATGGTAACAGCAAATGCGTAAACCCATGTTGCTGCGAACCCAACAACTTGCAATCCCAATTGGTTTAAACCTTCTGCACTCCAACCAATAAAGAAACCATCAACTCCATCAGGACCCATAACAAACTTGGTGCAATAAAGCCCTGTGGCAAATGCTCCTATCGTTCCACCGACTCCGTGAACACCAACAACATCTAAAGCATCGTCATACCCAAATGCAGCCTTCATTTTGACACATGCAAAGTAGCAACCAACACCGGCCATAATTCCCATTTGCACTGCACCCAGTGGTCCAACAAATCCTGCTGCTGGAGTTATACAAACCAAACCGGCAACTGCACCTGAAGCCATACCAAGTAGTGTTGGTTTGCCGCGATGAATCCACTCACATACAATCCACGTAAATGCGGCAGCAGCAGCAGCAGTATTCGTGATAACCCATGCGAATGCAGCTCTACCATCAGCAGCTAACTCACTACCTGCATTAAATCCAAACCAACCAAACCAGAGTAAACCAGCTCCAAGTGCGATCATAGGAACATTCGCAGGAGGCCTGATATTTGAGTTTTTACGTTTACCAACCATTAAACAGAGAGCAAGCGCAGCAGCAGCTGAGTTTATGTGAACAACCGTTCCACCGGCAAAATCAAGTATTCCCATGCTACCAGCCCAGCCACCACCCCATACCCAATGGCAAACAGGATCGTAACAAGCAGTCGCCCAAAGTGGGATAAATAACATGCATGCACTAAACCTCATACGTCCTTCAACGGCACCCATTATAAGACCAACCGTAATAATGGCAAACGTGGCCTGGAACGCAACAAATGTATATTCAGACAAGGTTCCTGAGAGTGAATCAGGCGTTATGCCATGCAAACCTGCCATTCCTAAACCGCCTATAAAGCTACCATGATCAGCGCCAAATGAAAGGGCATATCCCCAGAATACCCACTGAACACTGATTATGGCCATACACAGGAACACCATCATAATCATATTGTTCAGGTTTTTTACGGAACACATACCACCATAAAAGAATGCAAGGCCAGGTGTCATGAGGAGCACCAAGGCAGAACAGGTAAGTATCCAGGCATTGTCACCAGTATCAAGCGTGGCATCATCAGCCCATCCAGTTTGTGACGCCACAACCATAAAGACCAACATCAAAACAGAAATATAACTAAACTTTCTCATTCGCGTAACCTCCTTTTGCTAACAAATATTCTAGATTTAAACTAAATACGTTAACAATTATTTCACAGTTTCAATAAAAATTATTAAATTGCTTTTGACCCTGACTCACCTGTCCTGATACGAATACAGTCTTCAACAGTTGATATAAATATCTTACCGTCTCCTATACTACCAGTTCTTGATACTTCACAAATAGCATCAGTTACCTTCTTGACATCATTATCTTCAACAACCGCTTCAATCTTAATCTTAGGCAGCAAATCTACGGAATACTGCCTGCCACGATATACCTCAGTAATACCTTTCTGAGTACCGTGTCCCTTTACCTCAGTAACTGTCATACCAGCTACTCCCAGGGCTTTTAATGCTTCCTTTGCACCACTTAATTTTTCATCCCTGATAATTGCTTCAACTCTTTTCATTACGGCTACCTCCTATTAAAGCACTAAATAATAAATAAATTTACGATTAACACAGAATACCGATTTAAAATTCCCTCCCTCATGCTGCTAATGAAGTTTACTCCTCTCTAAATATCTGAAAACCGCCCTGGCAAAAAATCCAGAGGTTAGGGACTCTGTCAGGCACTAAAAATTATTAGATTATTATGCATCATGTCAGCAATATATAATCTCTAATCAACTCTGCTATTAACTAAATTCAATAAAAAAACCGTGTTGCCACAGACGATCTATAGCAACACGGTTTTACAATATGTATCTCTTGATAAAAGGTTTAAAACTACCTGCTTTTTCCGTAAAAAAGGCAGCATAGAAATAGATTCTTTATTCTCAACAAACAAAGTAGCCGGTAAATAGACAAATTTAGATATTTCACTAAATTTAGATTGGACACCCTCTCCAAATCCATATAAGCCTTTCAAAACAAAAGACAATACCGGAAAACAAAAACAATTAACATATACTATAAGAAGTAAATAAAAGTCCTTGGCAGCAATGGTATCATCATTTGCCAACAAACTATTGTAACCAGCTATAAGCAAATCATTATTACCATTGGATTGGCTAGTTAACGACGATAATTCTACGTTTGAAAACGGTTCTAAATGATTAATCATATTATTGTATTGCACAAATAGAGATTTCAAAAAATATTGTCAACGATGTTAAACACTAATGTATCGTTACGCAATATACATACCAAGGAATAAAACAAACACTAAGCCTTTGCCACTAAACACCTTACACTCTTTAGCGCCTGATTTGCGCCACTCAATCGCCCACCGCATATTGGTTTAAATGTACCAGTGTCAAACCCGCCATGCTTATAGTCAAGCTATGATAGTACTTACAACTGGCAGTCGAAATCATGATGAACCATTAATATGATATTATTTGATGGATGTTAATGCGATTTATGAACAATATTTAGCATACTAGTTAATACTTTTTTATATAAATCATATGAAACAGGTAGGATGTTTGTCCAGCCCGACGCAATCTCTTTGTCGAGTAAAGTGTGGATTCCAAATAAACACAAACTGATTTTTGGAAATTACAATTTAGAATCTTATTTGAGTTCTGCAATTTACAAAACTTTAGCGCTGCTGACTTATCCAGTTTAGGTATGTATGTGGGTATGTATCTGCATCTTAAACTATATTCGATTCACTATCTACTTCAAATTAATAATAGCCACCCGCTATTGTTAAGCGGGTGGCTATACATTTAACATATCATCTATTGTTCAGGGTAACATGATGTACCATGAATATGTACGTCTAGGCCATCTTTTTCAACGTCTTCAGACACCCTCATCTTTGATTTGCTGTTTCTGCCACCAATCAGCTTAAACAGTATAAGAGCCAATATACCAGCCCAAGCCAGCGCTGACCCAGCACCTATAGCCTGAGATACCAACTGTCCGTAATGACCGGTTATTACACCATAAACACCACCATACGAACCATCTGCAAAAATACCCAAGGCAATCAATCCCCAGAATCCATTGGCACCATGAACTGAACATGCACCGAGCGGATCATCAACTCTAAATTTGCTACCGATAATCCAGAACGAAATTAGGTAGACTATTGCAGCAATAACCCCTATCACAACAGCTGCCCATGGTGCGACATACGCGCATCCTGCTGAAATAGCGACAAAACCAGCAAGTGCACCATTACATGCCTCACCAACATCAGTGTGACCTGACAACAAGTATGTCAGGAACAGCACCGTGACAGCACCAATTGATCCTGCAAGTGCAGTATTTGCAGCGACCACTGACATTCTTAAGTCACCTGCTGCCAATGTACTTCCGGCATCATAAAACAACCAGCCAAATGCAAGGAGTATTGTACCAACAATCATATACCCCACATTATGACCAGGTATTGAGTTTGACGATCCATCCTCATTATACCTGCCAGCCCTAGGGCCCAGGAAAGCGGCACCAACAAAACCAATAGTTCCACCAATTAAATGAACAACTCCGGATCCTGCGAAGTCTCTCATACCTGCACCGTATGGAAGTTCCCATAACCATCCTTCTCCCCATACCCAATGTCCATATACCGGATACACGAAGATATATACGAAGAAAAACATAAGGATAAAGGAGCAGAGTTTCATTCTCTCTGCAACCGCACCAGCAATAATACTGCCTATGAATGTTGCAACAACTGCCTGGAACATAAATAGCAGAATTACTCTGACATCATACGCATCACCCAGCAACATAAAACCACTCAGGCCCATGAATTTATTACCATGACCAATATGCTGCCCAAGAAATTCAAATCCCCCAAACATTATTCCAAAGCCAACGAACCAGTAAAGAACAACTCCAAGAGTCGTGGCAATAAAACAGTGAGTCATGTAGTTCAGTGCATTCTTGGCAGGCAACAAACCACCTAATAAGACAAAACCAACCTGCATAAACCATATAACAAAACCACAAATAAGAATCCATGTAAAGTTGTTGGACATACTTATACCCCTTATGTCCAATGCAAAAGTCTTATCACCTGTTGGATCTGCTGCGCTCGATACACCACACATCAGGAAAACAGCAGTAACCAAAATCAACAGAAACCATAGCACACTGTTCTGTTTAAAACGCATATACTTCACCCCTTTCTATTCCCCATTACTTAATTATCAGATGTAATAAAGTAAAAGACAAACATTTAAATGCCTATATGTTAAAATATTTAGTAAATAAAGAAAAACACGTTAAAATAGATAATTTTTTCTTAACGTAATGTGAATTAAAGACAATACTGTGTGGAAGGAATATTTACTTCGGTATGTAGCTAGTTTAAGAATTTGCATATTTGGCGACAAACGTGTATTAAAATAAAGCCTTAACCCTAAACGACTAAATAGAATTCATATAAAAACCTATTATAATATAGTGATGCAATAGATATACCGAAATCTAGAATATCATTGCACAACATCCATAACGCTTGTATATACAACCTTTTATCAGGCAACACGCATTTGCACTAATATTCATACATCTCTGATTTCTGGCGCAAATCTGCCGCGCAGGAATACATAAACGGTTCAAGACACATAAACACTTATGACTTGCAAAACATTTAGCCTGTAGCGCATCAGCAATACTCTACTTGCAAAAGAAACATTAAGTGCTTGCACTACCGAGGATTATATTGCAGTATCCCCTAAAAAGTCAACATAATTATACGAAGAAAATTGGTAGATCCCGTTTCTTTTTTATACGTTCATTGCAAAGAATTTAGTGAATTAGTATCATGAATTCTTACTTAATCATGACTCAATTCTTGATTTCATTCCAAATACCATCCAACTCAGCCAACGAGCAATCTTCTATTTTTTTACCCAAAGCAGCAACTCGCATCTCTACCTTCTTAAACCTGCCGGTAAATTTTGATATGCTCTTCCGCAATAAGTCTTCCGTATCCAGTTTGAGAAATCTCGAAAGGTTTACCACGGCAAACAACAAATCACCTATCTCCTCGGCAATCGGCTCTTTCTCTTTATTGTTGATAGCTTCCTTGACTTCCTCTAACTCTTCATGAACCTTTGCTATTACATCCTCTATTACAGCCCAATCAAAGCCTACACGCGCGACCTTCTCTTGAACTTTTTGTGCCTTTTGTAACGCCGGCATATGGATTGGAACATTATCCACGATTGATTTATTACTATTTACACCCTTTTTATTTGCCTCTTTTTCTTTTTTCTTAATTTCATTCCATTGGTCTAATGCCTCGCTTGCATCTTTAACCAACTTATCACCAAAGACATGAGGATGCCGCCTGGTCATTTTTTCCAAACCCGCTTCCAGTACATTATTGATATCAAAGCTATTACCATCATCAGCAATTTTACAATAGAATATTATTAAAAAAAACAGATCTGCGAGCTCTTCTTTCAAACCTTCGGTATCTTTTGAATCTACTGCATCAACAATCTCATAAACCTCTTCAATCAAGCATGATTTCAAAGATTCATGCGTCTGTTCATTGTCCCAGTGACACCCATCTTTGCTCCTGAGTGTTTCCATTATTCCTACCAAATCCTTAAATTTACTACCTAACAAAACAGATACTCCTTTCATATTATTACTGAACTAAAGCCACGCATACCTATTACATTCATCTCACGGTCATCATTCTTCCATAATCGTTGGGGCAACTACCTTTTTAAAACCTGCCCCTTTAGCATAGTCCATAATATCAACTACATCTCCGTAAGGCACCATCTTATCAGCCTTCAAAACCAGAACTTCATCTCCTGTGTCCAACATCAACCTTCTGAGTTCTTTTTCAAGGTTTTGTTTATCAACTGGCTTTTCTTTCAGAAATAATTGCCCGTCACGAGATAGGGTTAACACCGTTCTCTCTACTCTACTTACTTCGGAATGCCTGGTGGCAGGCAACTCTAATTTAATATTCGGCTGTTCTACAAATGCAGAGGTTACCATGAAAAATATTAATAGAAGAAAGAGTACATCTACTAATGAAGCAATATTTATTACCGGTTTTATATATCGTTTTATACGAAATTGCATAGTTATTCCCTGCTAGAATTTTTGGGCCCATCAATGCTCTCTGCAGAGTAAATTTTATTCAAGAGCGACATTGAGTGTTTTTCCATTTCCAGTACCAGGTTATCAACCTTCCTGTCAAAAAAACTATACGCTATTAAAGAAGGTATTGCTACACCAAGCCCAATTATGGTCGTCCTCAGAGCCTGTGCAATACCACCGGAAAACGCTTTTGTCTGTCCCAATCCCACTTCTGAAATCACATCAAATACCTGGCTCATTCCAAGTACAGTACCAAGTAGTCCAAGAAGCGGTGTAATAGCCGTAATAATTTCCAAGACCACCAGCATCCTCTCCAGAGCCCTGGCTTCCTGCCTTCCTGTAGCCTGAATATCTAATACTTTTTCTTCCCTTGATAAATGAGTATTTGTGATTGTGTGCTTGATAATGGTGGAAAATGGACCCTTTATCATATTACACCTGTTATATATTAACTGGATATCCTCCGGACCCTTGATTGCATCAATTACCTCGATCAATTCAGACCTTATAACACGACCTCGGCGAAGACTTACCACACGTTCCATAACAACTGCGAGCGCGATAATTGAACAAATAAATATGGGTATCATTATTGGGCCGCCGCCCATTAACCATTCCAATATAATGCCTCCCTATTAAAAGAAAAAGTAACTAAATTTAACATCTATATGTTTTTCGTTAATGTAATCCGGAAATTTATCTAAAGTCGTATTCTTAATTGACATTCTAATCTTAGATGCCAATAGCTCGTTACCCGCCG
>Ga0233429_1002503_pt1 | contig 18879 bp, 13 predicted proteins | sample SI_118_April2016_3_FD_179879 | JGI IMG/M metagenome (GOLD analysis project Ga0233429, IMG submission 179879) | Seawater microbial communities from Saanich Inlet, British Columbia, Canada - SI_118_April2016_135_MG | ecosystem: Environmental > Aquatic > Marine > Inlet | place: Canada: British... | reverse complement strand
TCGAAAAAACCCTCGGCCCATTTTGAAACTTCAACATAGGCATCAATATCAATACCGGTTTCATAGCCCATATTGCGTAGCATGAAGCAGAGGTCTTCCGTCGCGATATTGCCGGTCGCAGCGGGCGCAAAGGGACAGCCGCCCAATCCGCCAACAGACGAATCCAGGAACAACACACCCTCTCCTACTGCCTGGGCGGCATTGGCAAAACCGGTATTGCGCGTGTTGTGGAGATGAAAGCCAAGCCCGATATCTGGTCCAACAGCGCCCCGAACAAGGCCGTAAATTTCGCTCACTTGGGTCGGCACGCCGGAGCCGATGGTATCGGCCACGCCAATCTCAACGCAGCCGCCATCTGCCAATTGTTTGGCGATACGTGCCACTTGAGCCGCTTCAACGTTGCCCTCAAACGGGCAGCCAAAGGCGGCGGCAACGGTTGCGGACAACTTTAACCCGGCATTGGATACCTTATCCGCAATATCCGAAAAGCCTGCTAAGGTTTCATCAATGCTGGCTCCTTGATTGCGCTGGTTGAAGGTTTCACTGGCAACAACGACATAGCGTACTTCATCAACACCGGCTTCAATGGCGCGCTCGGCACCCTTGGCATTCAAAGCCAGACCGGCAAAAGAAACGCCGGCGGGCCGTGTGATCTTAGCCATAACCTGTTCTGCATCGGCCATTTGCGGCACGCGCTTGGGATTTACGAAGCTCACCGCCTCAATGCGGGGCACGCCGGTTGCAGAAAGCCGGTCGATCAGCTCAACACGTTCATCAACACTCCAGATGCGCTTTTCATTTTGCAGACCGTCGCGGGGACCGACCTCACAAATCTCAATTTTAGATGATGCCATCTTTTCTAAGCTCCGCTAACTCATCGACGCTGATGCCAAGCATCCCATTATATACTTCTTCATTGTGACTGCCAGGTTCAGGCGAGCCCAGCCAGCCGATATCACCCTCAGTCTCGCTCAGGATCGGCACAACACCCGGCACGGCAATCTCTCCGAAATATTCATCCTTTTCACGCCGGATCATGTTGCGCGCCTTAAAATGCGGATCCGCAACAACTTCGGCCATGGTATTCACCGGGCCAACGACCACACCGTGTTCATCCATATGTTTGGTCAGATCAGCAGAGCTCATTGTTGCCGTCCATTCACCGATTAAACCATCGAGTAATTCCTGGTTCTCACCACGTGCTTTATGATCAACAAAGCGCGGATCCTCGATCCACTCTTCTTTATCCATTGCTTTGCAAAGACGGTGGAACATCGCATCGATATTGGCGGCGATGATGACGTATTTACCATCACTGGTCGGGTAAAGATTAGAAGGCGCGACATTGGCCAGCCCCGTGCCACTTGGCTCTCGGATCACGCCGAGCTTATCATATTCCGGCACCGCGCTTTCCATCATCGAAAGACACGACTCAGCGATCGACGTATCAATCACCTGGCCCTTACCGCCGCCCATGGCGTCGCGCCAATAAAGCGCCATCAACACGCCTTGCGCCGCAAACATACCGGTCAAAGTATCGCCGAGTGACAGACCGGTGCGGGGCGGTGGCTGATCGGGGAAGCCATTAATATAGCGCATGCCTCCCATCGCTTCGCCGACACTGGCAAAACCGGGGCGGTCGGCATAAGGGCCGGTCTGGCCATAGCCGGATACGCGGGAAATGATCAGGCGCGGATTGATTTTATGCAGTTCGTCCGGCCCGAGACCCCATTTCTCGAGCGTGCCCGGTTTAAAATTTTCGGATAATACATCTGCCTCAACGACCAGTTTTTTAACCAATTCCTGGCCGCGTTCATCGCGCAAATTAGCCGTTACCGATTTTTTATTTCTAGCCAATGTCGACCACCACAGCGCTTTACCTTCCCAGCGATGATGTCCCCATTCGCGCATCGGATCACCTTTGCCGGGGGTCTCGACCTTGATCACCTCGGCACCGAAATCTGCCAGCCTTGATGTCGTAAAAGGTCCCGCCAAAAGCTGGCCCATTTCAATAACACGGACACCGGCAAGCGGTCCTTTCAATTGAGGGTCGCGGTTTTCTTCTGCTATCGTCATGGGGAGTTCTCCGAGGTAAAAAGTCTAATTGTTGAGTAAATCGTTCTTAACGTATGTCGCAAAATCCGTTGCGGGGCGGCCTAAGATCCATTCAAGCACGTTTGAATTGCCGACCAGCCCGAGTTTATCATAATGACCGTTCATGATGCAGAGTTGCTCGATCCGGCCGGCCGGCATACCGGCTTTCTCCGCACCGCTGCGATACGTATCAATGGGCTTAGCTTCAGCAATGATCGCCTTGCCAGTTACCTCTGAAATAATACGCGCCATATCGACCTGGCTCAAGGAGTGCGGCCCGGCGAGTTGATAAGTTGCTGCTTCATGGCCGTCTTCGGTTAATATAATCGCCGCCGCCTCGGCAAGATCCGCCAGCGCGACAATGTTAAATTTAGCATCAATGCTGAACGGCATGCTGTGCTTGCCGGTTGCCATAATCTCTTTCCAGATCATGGCATGGTGCTGCATGTAGCGTCCCGGCTGTAGGATCGTGTAGATCTGCCCCGAATTGATGAGATATTCTTCGGCTTGCAATTTGAGATGGTGATGACGGACATCAGATAATATTGGATGCAGTACAGAATATTCTACCAGACGGCGGACGTTGTGAGCTAAACAAAGATCGGTCACTTTTTTACCAAGCTCTGCTTCGCCGGGGTTCATCGGCGGACAGATATGGATCACCTGATCAACGCCTTTAACCGCTTGCTCCAATCCGTCACCTTCAAATAAATCACCGAGGGCGATTTCATTTGCGCCCAAAGCCTGGAGCTCTTCACTGACTTCTTCACGCCGAATAAAGGCCCGTACATAAGCGCCGCGATTGGCCAAAGCGGCAATTACCGCCCGACCAGTTCGCCCGGATGCGCCTGTCACAAGTATACAATTAGAATTCGACATATCCTACTTTCCGCCCCGGAAGGTCCCTTTTGAGCCCTTTTGTCTTATTAGATAATTTTAATTTATGCTCAAACCGCTTAATTGTGTACAATTCGAACTATCTAAATGCAATATTTATTAAATCTTTGGCAAAAATAAGCCATAATTCAATTGCATTCTAAAAGTGAAGATATTTATTGTGTACAATTTATATCCAACTATGCTAATTCAATCGTTGAATTAGTTTATAACCATTGTATCATTTTCCTGATACATTTACGAAAATTGCATTGAGCGGCTTATGTTCAGGCAAAAGACAGATAAAAGAAACGAATTAAAAAACTCCCCTATAAACCAACGGAGGAAACAGGGATGAATTTCACTAAAATTATCACTCTCGCCGGTATTGCTGCCCTAGCAGCAGGTCCGGTTGCCGCCCAAACGGTCGGTATCGGTACAACCAAAACAGGCGCAACAAGTCAGGTGACGGCAGCGATTGCTAGTGTCGCTTCCAAGTTTGGCGGCATGCAAATGCGTCCCGCCCCAATGGCCGGTACGCAAAAATATATTCCGGCTGTGAATGGTGGCTCACTAGAGTTCGGTGCCGCCAATATCATGCAGACAACTTGGGCGGTCAAAGGCACGGTTCTTTCTAAAGGCCACGCAAATCCAAATATCAAAATCGTTGCCACCTTGATGAAGTTTCGGGTTGGGCCTTTGGTTGCCAAGCCGTCAAAATTCAAAGCCGTTTCCGATCTTAAAGGTGCCCGTGTGCCATCCGGCTTTAAAGCAGCTCCGTTGTTTAATGAGTTGATTAAAGCTGCCTTGGCCACCAGTTCAATGACCGCAGGTGATACCAAATCGGTCCCAATCTCTGCGCTTGTGCCAAGCTGGAAAGCTTTGATGGCTGGCAAAATTGATATGGCTATCGGTGCCTATGGCTCCGGCTTTATGAAGCGTATCGCTCAGAAAACCGGCGGCATTCGCTTTATTTCGCTTGATGCGTCAAGCGCTGGCAAGTTTGTTAATTCAATGCCTGGACTTGACATTAAGAGCGTTAAGCCAAATCCAAAAATCCCTGGCGTTGAAGTACCAACGAACTTGTTCCACTTCGACTACATCCTGTTTGCCGGCAAGCACGTCTCTAACGATGTTGTTTACCGGACTACCAAAGCGATGTTTGAGAATAAAAAAGCATTGGTTGCTGCTTCACCCTTGTGGCGCAGCTTTACAGCTAAAGGCATGTCTAAAAACCAAAAACTTGCCTACCATCCAGGTGCGATTAAATTCTATAAGGAGAAGGGTACTTGGAAGCGGTAGAAACTTCTGCCGAAAAGTCTAGCGAAACGCCCGCGCCACCATCACCGGTAGCGCGGGCGTTAACGCCTTGGCTTGGAATTACTCTCGGCACCATCGGATTATTATGGGCAAGCGGTATTGCCGTTGACTTAGGTATCGAGATCATCGCTGAACAGGTGATGGTATTGGTCCTCGGCATCTCCTTCTCGATTATTTTTCTAAATGTTCCTGTCCATCCGAGATATACAGGGACCCTCCCCTGGTTTGATGCGATTGCCGCACTCATTGGCCTCGGCATCGGTCTTTATATGTTTTACCGCTACCCGGTATTGCTGGAGAACGTCGCCTATATGCCGGTGGAGGGAACTACGGTTGGTGTCATTCTCGTCGTCCTCACGACCGAGGCTTTGCGCCGAACTGCTGGCTGGGGCCTCTGCGCTGTATTACTCACCTTTTTTGCCTATAGCTTTTTGGCCGATATTGTTCCGGGACAACTTCAGGGACGCGCCATGGCACCGGGTACATTCTTCTCCTTCTTAGGCATAGATACCACCGGAATATTGGGCATTCCGCTAACCATCATCACAACCGTGGTTATCATCTTCATATTCTTAGGCCAAGTCCTGCTGCACTCAGGCGGCTCAGAATTTTTCACCGATGTCGCAGCCGCCATTATGGGACGCTCGCGTGGTGGATCAGCCAAGATCGCCGTTGTCGCTTCTGGCCTATTTGGCTCAATTTCCGGCAGCGCGGTCTCCAACGTTGCCTCAACTGGCGTGATCACCATTCCGCTGATGCGGCAAGGCGGCTATTCCCGCCCCATTGCCGGTGCCATTGAAGCCGTGGCTTCAACCGGCGGACAAATTATGCCGCCGATCATGGGCGCTGCCGCCTTCTTAATGGCCGAGCTATTGGAAATTCGCTATCAGGAAGTTATTCTCGCGGCGATTTTACCGGCTTTGCTCTATTATATTGCGGTCTTCCTGCAAGCTGATTTGGAAGCAGGAAAAACCGGCATTAAGCCGGTGCCGGAAGATCAAATACCACCCATCGTGCGGGTTCTAAAAGAGGGCTGGTACTTCATTGTCCCGTTTGCCGTTTTAATCACCGCACTTTTCTCGTGGAACTCACCGCCGGAAACTGCTGCCCTCTTTGGCGCTGGCTCCATTGTCGTGCTCGGCACAATTTTATCCTATAAGGGGAAGCGACTAAACCTGCAGATCCTCATCTTTTGCCTGCGCAAGACAGGTGAAATGTCCGTCGACATCTTAGTTATTGGTGCCACGGCTGGCATGATCATTGGTATTTTAGATGCCACAGGCTTGAGCTTTGGCCTCACTTTTCTGCTGGTTCAAGTTGGCGAGGGCAACCTCTTTTTGCTGCTGGGGCTAACCGCCGTTATCTGCATCATCCTCGGCATGGGCATGCCAACAACGGCGATTTATTTCCTATTGGCTGTTTTGGCAACACCTCCATTGGTGAAGCTTGGGGTCGAGCCGATTGCGGCGCATTTATTCGTGCTTTATTTCGGCTTGATGTCGATGATTACACCACCCGTGGCGCTCGCAGCCTTTACCGCGGCAAAGCTTGCCGAGACCAGCCCCATGGGGTGTGCCATTGCCGCCTGCCGATTTGGCTGGCCGGCCTTTGTGGTGCCGTTCCTGTTCGTCATCGCACCTAACTTGATCATGATTGGTGAGCCGGTTGATATCGCGATTGTCTTTGTCACCGCGATCGCCGGCATTTGGTTCGCCTCTGCTGGCCTGACGGGCTATTTCACCATGCGACTAAATTTGATCCAGCGTGCCGGCTACATCTTCGGTGGCTTGTCACTACTGCTGCCGTCACAAGCGTTCAATGGTGCTTATATCGTGGAAATAGCGGGTGGTGTCATCTGCACCACCATCCTGATTATGGAGCGCGCGAGCAAAAAGGCCGCTGCTGAGGCAAATTAATAAAGGGTCCAGGAACCCTTTTTGTCAGGTGATGGAAGCCGCGCGTTGGATGCCTTCGATCATGGCGACGCGTTTGAGATAATTTTTTGAACCTAAAATAGTATACAATCTCAGCAGAAAATGCTCTCCATATGCCTATAACTGCCTGTTTTTGGCAATTTTTGGTTGGCAAACATTGGAAATTGTATACTAACTAACTTATGTCACCCTTAAATATGCAAGTCCGCCTAAATGCCAATTTGCAGGGTATCCTCTGGATGATCCTGGCCGGTGCATCTTTTGCCGCCAGCAATGTCGCGGTGCGCCTCGCCGCAGAGGACCTGCATCCTTTTGTCATTGTGTTCTTCAGAAGCATATTGGGTGTCGTTCTCCTGGCCCATGTATTCCTCAGCAAAAAATTCATTTGGAACCCGGGGCCAAGACTTAAACTTCACCTCCTGCGCGGCATTCTCCAAACCACAGCTTTGCTCTGTCTTTATACGGCGATCACCGTGACGCCGATGGCTACGGTTATCGCGCTCGCCTTCATTACACCTCTGGTCACGGCGGGCGGCGCAATTATTTTTTTGGGAGAGCCGTCGAGGCTCAACAGATGGGCCGCGGTTTTGTTGGGGCTGGTCGGTGCTTTGATCATCATTCGGCCAGGTCTCATCACGGTCAGCTTTGGCATCATGCTGATTTTGGCCTATGCCGTTCAGCAGGCAACGTCGAATTTGACCGCCAAACAGCTGACCCGGCATGAGCCGGTCTCAACCGTTGTCGCCTGGATGACTTTGTTGTCGACGCCACTGACCTTGATACCAGCTTTGTTTGTGTGGTCCTGGCCAGATGCGTGGGGCTGGTGGCTGGTGACGTTCAATGCAATCTGCTCGACAATTGCACATCTTGCGACAACTCAGGCCTACAGACTAGCCGACATCACCATCGCCGATCCGATGATCTTCTTCCGCCTGATCGCCGGCGCTATTTTCGGCTACATCTTTTTCAACGAAGTTCCCGATATCTGGGTTTGGATGGGCAGCGCCGTCATCATCCTCGCCGCCACCCTGCTCAGCCGCGACAATCACGTCAGTAAGTAGATTGAAAAGACCTGTGATTCCTATGACTTAGTTTTAATCCAGGGTCATTTCGCTGCGCCCGACTCACTCATTGCTGTTATTCCTTGATAGAAACATCTGTCGATTAGTGAGGCCCTAATAGGAGCGCGGCAGACCCAGCACATGCTCAGCGATATAAGAAAGAATGAGATTGGTTGAGATTGGCGCGATCTGGTAGAGCCGGGTCTCACGAAACTTGCGTTCGACGTCGTATTCCTCGGCAAAGCCAAATCCGCCATGAGTTTGCAAACACATATCCGCCGCCTGCCAAGATGCATCAGCGGCCAGCATCTTTGCCATATTCGCTTCTGCGCCAGACGGCTCGCCGGCATCGAATAAATGAGCTGCTTTTTTGACCATTAGATCAGCAGCTTCGGTTGCGGCATAGGCTTTGGCGATCGGAAACTGCACACCCTGATTTTGCCCGATGGCACGACCAAACACGGTTCGGTCTTTAGCATAGCCGGACGCCTTTTCGACAAACCAACGCGCATCGCCAATACATTCGGAAGCAATCAAAATGCGCTCGGCATTCATGCCATCAAGAATGTATTTAAAGCCCTTGCCTTCTTCGCCAATGAGACTGCTGGCGGGAATGCGCAAATCATCGAAAAAAACTTCGGTCGTCGCATGATTGATCATCGTCGGGATCGGCCGGATGGTGAGCCCGTTATCAACGGCTTCGCGGATATCGACCAAAAACACCGACATGCCCTCATGGCGTTTATCATTTTCTTCACGCGGCGACGTGCGCGCCAAGAGCAGCATTAGATCAGAATGTTCGACCCGTGATGTCCAAACTTTTTGACCGTTGACGATATAATCATCACCGTCCTTCAACGCCGTCGTTTTGATCCGGGTCGCATCCGTGCCACTGGTCGGCTCGGTCACACCAAATGCCTGCAGGCGAAGGTCGCCGGAGGCAATTTTCGGCAGATATTCTGATTTCTGCGCGTCGCTGCCATGGCGCAATACCGTTCCCATTGTATACATCTGCGCATGACAGGCCGCCGCATTACAGCCATTGAGATGAATTTCCTCGAGGATTGCTGTCGCAGCGGCAAGCCCCAGACCACTACCATCATACTCTTCTGGAATTAAAACGCCTAAAAAGCCGCCCGCCGTCATGGCGTCGACAAAGGCACTCGGATAGGCTTTTTCAGCGTCAAGTTTGCGCCAATACTCACCTGGAAACTCCGCACAAAGTGCCCGGACAGAAGATCGAATATCTTCAAAACCTTCAGAATCATTTGGCATGATGTAATTTCCGTTCTAGCAAATTTCCCAATAGCCTATAGAGTCTTAGGTATGGGAGCAAATATTCGGACATAAGCTTCGAATAAAAGACTGAGCCACATATTGTACACAAATTAGAATAATTAAAATTCCTACTGAAATCATCAACATCGGCTATATTCTGGTATTATTTAAGTTTAATCGCGATTATTTAACAAAATAAACTTGAGCCAAAAACGAATAGATTGTATACAAATTATCAGATTAAGAGTTGCATAAAGTCTCGCAAGGATTTGTAAGCTCAAAAATGACAGGGAAAGTAATATCATGGACCAGAAGATCGAACTCACCAAACCACAAGAACCTTGGATTGGACCCCGCGGACGTATCGGTGTTGTCATCCCGTCGACGAATACCGGCGTAGAATATGACTGCCAGCAATTTATGGTTCCAGGCGTAACCTGGCACTTTGCCCGATTTTGGGTAAACCAGCCGGATCTTACCAGTGACGATATGTTCCTGGCGTTCATCGAAGCGATTCGCCCAACCATTCCTCTGGCCATGCGAGATATCCTTACCGCCGAGATGGATTACATCATGATGGGCATGTCGGCAGAGACATTCTGGGGCGGGCTTGAAGGCAATGCCGAGTTTGAATCACGACTGCGCGATGTCATGGGACCAGACATGGGCCTGACCTCAGGCGCCAATGCGGTTCAGGATGCGCTAAATTCATTTGGTGTTAAAAATATCTCAGTCGTCTCCCCCTATCAGGAAGTAGGCGATGTTCAGGTCCTCCGGTTCTTTGAAGAATCCGGCTTTAATGTCATCAATAATATCGGCCTCCGCTGCGATACCGCGACGTCGATTTCGCATACGCCGCAAAAGGATGTTATCCAATGTGTGGTCAATGATCTAGATGGCGACAATGTCGATGCCATTGTCCAGGTCGGCACGAATATGAGTAATTCAGACCTGTTCCCAACGCTAGAAAAACAGCTGCAGAAGCCTTGCATTCCGATCAATGTGGCAACGATCTGGCACTCTTACCGGGCGCTTGGCATTGATGATAAATTCATCGGCAAAGGCTGGTTGATGGAAAGATATTAAGCCCTAGATTTTCAGCGAATTAAAAGCGGCCTTCTCATTTGAGCGGGCCGTTTTTTTGTTTAAGGCCTCATTATCAAGGCCTCATTATCAAGGCCTGGGTCGGGTCGAGATAATATGACCATACATAATCGAGCGCGCCCATTTGGGATCCTGCTGGCGTAGCGCATCAATGATATCACGATGTTGTTCGTTGGAGCGCTCTTGATTTATACGTCCCCGCCAAGTGCGTTCTTTTAAAACTTCTAACGGCATATCCATGAGTTGCGTCAAAAGCTGTTTGAGCAATTCACTTTCCGACGCATTGACAATGGTTTGGTGGAAATCGTGATTGAGGCGCGACACCTCAAATAAAGTATTCGACTCTTCGGCTTTTTCCAAAGCCTCCATCTCATCGGCCAGCTTTTCTAATTTTGCCAAGGTGCCTTCATCGATATAGCGCGCCGCCATTTCCGCGCCATAGCCTTCGAGATAAGCGCGCAGCTCGAAAATTTCATCGATGTCTTTGTTGCTGTAGGATTTAACCCGAGCACCCTGGTTACGTTGCATCTCGATGAGACCATCGGCCTTGAGACGCAGAAGCGCATCGTGCACCGGCGTGCGGCTAACGCCAACAATGCCGGCAAGCTCTGATTCGGTGAGATGCATCCCTGGAGCATATTCACCACTGAGAATGGAATCTCGGATCGCTGTATAAGCGCGCTGCGCTGCTTTAGACATAGTCCCCTTAGTTCCCTTATCCCCTTAGGCTTGCGCCGAAATTATATTGATTTACCCGTAACTATCACATGACCAATAGGCGGACAATCACGATGGACCTGTTTTGGATACAATATTAAGCTCAATTGTAGGAATTTGTACACAATAAAATTAGTGAAATGCATTCAAATAGATTTCTATCTTACGTGTAAGTAATTGTTTTTACATTGTTATTAAAATTATCAAGGGATTCTATTATTTTTTGTGATTGATATAATTTGGAATATTTTGTATACAATTAAAATGCAAAATCAGCGAAAATTGGGTTCAAAGTAATGGCAAATAAAAAGCATGTAATCATAGCTGGTGCCGGTCCTGTCGGCTGTTCGACGGCGCTCGCCCTAGCACAAGCCGGTATTCAAGTCACCATTTTGGAGGCCGAGCCGGAGCTCCTTTTAGATATGCGGGCCTCAACTTTTCACCCGCCCACCCTGGACATGCTCGAAGATTTGGGCGTCGCCAAAGAAGTCATTAATCAAGGCCTGATTACACCCAAATTTCAGTATCGCGATCGCCAGGACGGATTGATCGCAGAATTTGATATGGCTGCGATTAGCGACCACACCAATCATCCCTATCGGGTGCAAGCCGAACAATACAAGCTCACCCGCATCATCGCCGATATGCTTCCAGCCTACCCGCATGCAGAGTTAATCTATAACGCCCGGGCAACAAGTTTGGAGCAAGATGACAGCTCGGTCACTGTGCACTATGAAATGCCGGATGGGCCACAATCGATCACTGGTGACTATCTGGTCGCCTGCGATGGTTCTAGAAGCTTCGCGCGCAAAGCCCTCAATATTGAGTTCCCCGGCTTCACCTATCCAGAGCTTTTCATGGTTGTCAGCACCACAGATGACATCACCGAGACCGTGCCCGATATGTGCCCGGTCGCCTATATTACCGATCCTGATGAATGGTGTGCGGTTATTCGGGCACCCGAAATGTGGCGCTTCCTTTTGCCGACCGATCCCAATATGTCTGATGAAGAGCTGCTTGATCTGGATTATTTGGAATCCCGCATTCAAGGCTTTGCACCGAAGGAGGCAAAATATACCGTCTCTCATTCGACGCTCTATCCGGTCAATCAACGGGTAGCTGAGACCTACCGCATTGGCAAAGTCATGCTGGCTGGTGACGCAGCGCATGTGAACAATCCGCTTGGCGGCATGGGGATGAATGGCGGCGTCCATGATGGCCTCAACGCGGCTGAGAAGCTCATTCAAATTCTCAATGATGGGGCGAGCGAAGATTTACTCGATCTTTACGATCGCCAGCGCCGCCCGATTGCTGTGGAATATGTCCAGGCACAGACCATCCGCAACAAGAAAATCATGGAAGAAAAAGACCCTGCTGTCAGAAAGCAGCGTCAGGATGAAACCCGGGCTGTGCTCAATGACCCTAAAAAGTCGCATAAACTTATGATGCAGGTCTCCATGATCAATTCGATCAACAAATCAAACGCCATCGAATAGAGATTCTTACCAGATTCAAACACTTTGCCGAATATAATCAGCCGCTTTTTCGGCGATCATCAAGACCGGCGCATGAATGTTCCCGCTTATAATATCCGGCATGACGGACGCATCAACGACGCGAAGATTATCGATACCGCGCAGCTTTAATTCAGGATCAACAACCGAGCCTTCATCACTGCCCATACGGCAGGTGCCACACGGGTGATGGACCGAAATACCGGTCGCCCGGATATGCGCATCAATTTCAGCATCGCTTTTTGCCTGACCGCCGGGTGAAAACTCCTCGCCCCGAAATTCATCCATCGCCGGCTGCTCGGTCAATTCCCGGCACAGTTTAAAGCCCTCGCGCAAAGTCACGCGGTCTTTATCAGTGGCTAGAAAATTCTGCCTGAGATGCATAAGATTTTTAGGGTCAGCCGATACCAGCTCCAAACTCCCCCGGCTTTCAGGATGCAACAAAACAGCCCGGCAGCCAAAGCCGTCCCGCCATTTTGGTTTGATGCCGGGAAACCACGGATGGGCATTGACCGGCGCGCCATTAAATAGGATCTGCGTGTCGGGCACGTCGGAGGATTTGTCCACGCGCGTAAAGCCTGTCATGCCACCTGGAAAATCTGTCGCTATGCCTGAGCCAAATAAATAGGCTCTGGCCATCTCAATCGCCAATTTATCAAAACGGGTTTTAGCCAGGAACGGCCCCGGCTGCTTGCGATGATATGCGACACCAGCCGACATATGATCTTGCAGGTTTTGACCGACTTCCGGCGCATCGACCAGGACATCGATGCCTTGCTTTTCCAGCTGGTCCGCTGGCCCGATACCGGACAACATTAACAGATGAGGAGAGTTTAGCGCGCCGGTCGAGACAACAACCTCACGCTCCGCCCGCACAACGCTAAGCTGACCGTTTGCGCCTGCCAGCTCGACACCGATGGCCTTGCCATTTTCAAATACGAGGCGCGTGACAAATTGTTTTAGTTTGAGCGTAAGGTTGCCTCGCTTGAGAACAGGTCGGAGGAAAGCATCGGCAGCGCTAAAGCGGCGACCTTGAAAAATGTTCTGCTGGGAGCGCGACAAGCCGGTCTGCTTTTCACCGTTGTAGTCAGCGGTCCTGCCCAGCCCCATCTGCACACCGGCTGTCAAATAGGCATCAAACATGGGGTCCTGATAAGTGCTGGTCTTTAATTTCAGCGGACCACTATTTCCCCTCAGCTCGCCTTCTCCACCAGCCCAATTCTCCATTTTTTTGAAATAGGGCAGAACATTGTCATAGCCCCAATGTTCGAGGCCAGCCCGCTTCCAGCGCTCAAAATCACCCGCATTGCCACGCACAAAGGTCATCGCATTGATCGAAGAACAGCCGCCTAAGACTTTACCCCGCACGCATTCGATCTCGCGGTCGTCCATATGAGGTTCGGGTTGCGTGTCGTAGCCCCAGTCGTGGCGTTTGTTTTGAACAAATTTCAGCCAGACCAACGGGATTTTGATCATTGGATCGCGGTCAGCGGGACCGGCTTCGATGAGCAGCACGCGGGCACTTGGATCTTCGCTCAAACGATTAGCCAAGACACAGCCGGCCGAGCCAGCACCAACAATGATATAGTCGTAACTTGGCGCGCTAGAACTCATCCCGCGCGCCAAAATTAACCGTCGCTGACTTCGATAACGACAGCCATGCCCGTGTCACCTGCCGCGCAGCCTGTGAACATGGCATTACCGCCGCCCTTGATAACCATCTCTTCGATCAACTCGATGACGCCCCTGACACCCATTGGCGCTTGCGGATGTCCCCACACCAGGGTGCAGCCATAATTGTTCATCTTGTTGACGTCATAGCCAGTTTCTTTGACGAAATAGGCATCATTGACGGCGAACGGATTGTGGGTTTTAACGGCATCGATATCATCGAGCGTTAGCCCGGCAACTTTCAACGCATTTTGCGCAGCTGGCACCGGAGCCATCGGCATATAGCCGTTCTTAGCCCGCGCCATACCGAAGCCTTTGATCTTAACCACAATGTTTTTATCGCTGCTGAACTCAGCCGCTTTTTCCGGCGTCGTGACAATCATGCAGGCATTACCATCCGTCGGGTAGGTTTGCCCACCATAGGTCACGGTACCCTCAGGCAGCACCGGCTTAAGCGAGGCGAGTTTTTCGGGATTGGATTTAAACACCCCTTCATCACCCTCCATCGTCGCAACGGTCTTTTTGAAATTAGCCGACGGCACATCAAACGGCAGGGTCATAAAGCGCTTCAAAAAGGCTGAATCATCAGCCAGCGCCATTTGATATTGTTCCTGGCGGAGCGTGACGATATCGTGCTGCTCTTCGGTGGTAATCTGATGATCCTTCGCAACATTTTCCGCTGTCTGCAACATCGAATGGCCACCAAGCGCATCACACTGCATGTTATCCAGCGTAAGGTTCTCATGCGCGCCGGTGCCGCCAACACCGCCTGGTGCGGGATAATAAAGCTGGGGGCCGTTCGAAACCCGATCCACAGTCGCCACCAACGAGACTTCGGACATCTCAGCTTCAACCGATTGCGTCGCATCCAAAATACAGCGCACACCCGTTGCACAAACTTGCGAAATCGTCGGCCCGCCAACATCCGGCGCACCGATCAGGCCGGTGAACCACGGCAGACCATGAAAGGACTGGTGCTGGGGAACAGTGAGACCCAAATTTGCGTAGTCAAAAACATCCGGGCTGATATTACGCTTGGCAAGTTCCATCTTGGCAACATGGGCGCCAAATTTAACACTATGCAAATGCGACAGCGTGCCCTGCCATTTAGCAAAAGGCGTGGACCAATAAGCGCCGTAAGGGATTTGTGCGGTGAATGACATGAGATTTTTCCTAGCTTCGTTATCTGATCTCTAGGATAGAGGTTGTTCGCCGGGCAAACAATCATAATTGACTGTCCACATCAAACACCTCAGCTCAGCATTGTTTTTTTCTAAGGTGGATACGCGGCTGAAGAAGTGTAAAAAACACAGAGTACACAGAGAGCACAGAGAAAATAAGCGGTATACGTAAAACCAGTGGTTTCGGTATGGGGTAAATCTGGTTAATTTCTTTGTTTAGATGCCCCCCAACGCATTTCAATTTGAAAATTTTTTAAGAGTTATTTCAGGACACCTACCTCGCTGAATTTCTCTCTCAAGACACCATCCAAGTGGCTCTTCATTGGGTTTGCCACATCCAATGAACTCAAGCTGCTGTTTTGGTCGAGCATCTGAATGCCAAACAAAACGTCTTCCGTTCATTTTCGTAACACCCATCACTCGAATAGAGTGGTCACATTGATTATCAATGACAGTAAAGAAAACGGGCAGCTTTTCTATGGGTTTTAAGGATGGATCCGGGTGCTTACAAGTGAAACCCTGCCTGGGTTTTTTCTCAACATTAATCACGGCACATCCACCTAGATCATTGGCTGAAACGGTCAGTGATCCAATACTGAATTTCAAAAAAATCACTATGGCAATAATTACTTTGATCAATTTAGCGTTCCCCATACCGAAACCAACTGTTTTCCGCACCCTCTTGGAGTGATCCATCAAACCGCACACTTCCGCGACCCGATTTAGTCCATTTGGGGGGGGGCCGTACCTGTTCTAATAAGTGTACCCGATATTATTTTTACAGCCAAAGAGTAAATTTGGGTTACCCCTCTGTGTTCTCTGTGACCTCTGTGGTTTTTCAAAATTGTCGGCTAAGTTGTCTGTCCAACGAATTAAGGGACACGTAACGAGTACATGTCCTCTTAATTCTCGACCGAGACTAATTTTCATCACTCCCCTTTGAAGGGCTCAATTCAAAATTAAATACAAAGCGCAGTTTCTTAGGAAGACTGGATCCTGAACAAGTCCAGGATGACGCTCGTTTTTTAAGCCACCACGCTGTCATTCTGACGAAGTCAGAATCCAGAACATCACCAGCAATCGGCTCGGCCAGAACATATACCAATTTAAATCGAACACTAGTGGGCTTGGCCCGCGTATTCAGCTTTCTTGGTTACTTTAGTGTCGCATATACCGACTTAGCCCAGCCGCGCACGCCGCGCTCATCACTTTGGGTGCCGTCATCACCCTGCAGCCAATCTCGGACGGGAATGGCGAAGCCGGTTTTGGGGCGGTTGAGGATGCTGGAGGGCATGGGGAATTTGGGGGTTATGGCCATGGCTTGCTTGCTATAACCGCGGCCAGCGAGCTTGGTGAACAGGGTTGCATCAACCAGGGGTGTGCGAATTTCTAGCGAATGCGCCATGCCGGCCCAATCAGCATCGCGTAAAAGTTGACCCCGCATATAGTGGAGGCTTTCCAGCAGCGACACTTTGTTGCGGGGCCGCTGAATACCGGCGATGGAGGCGTTCATATTTTCCAACAGGTTCAGTGCCTGCCAGCCTTCACGAACGATATCTGCATCCATAAATTCCGGCAATTCCCAGGGCATAAACAAACCCCGGCGCAAGAGATAGGCTGAGCCGTAATCTGAAGAATACTCTAACAAAGAGGCATATTTCGGTGACGTCAAGGCTTTGAGAACCGGCCCACTTAGCACGCGAAACCCCGCCCCTAACGGACGCAGTCCTGGTATCCAGCCAAGTTTGCCGACCAAGGAGGGGATTTGCCGGAAAGAATCATAGCCGCCTAACAACTCGTCACCACCGACGCCGGAAAGCGCCACCTTCAAGCCCATATCGGCCGCTTCTTTGGCAACAAAATAGGTGTTCACCCCATCGATCGAGGGTTGATCCATGGCGGCCAGAAGCTTCGCCTGATCCGCTTGGAAGTCGGCGCCTTTTACGGTCCGGGTTTGGTGGCGCGTGTTATAGGCTTTGGCAATTTCTTCGGCGAGCGGCGCTTCATCCGAGGCGGTGCCGGAAAATTCATCAAAGCGCAAAGTCATACTCTCCATTTGGCTTCCAGAAACTTCCGCAACGAGTGCCATGATGCTGGCGGAATCGAGCCCGGCCGACAGGAACACGCCGACCGGCACGTCTGAGACCAAATGATGCTCAACACTTTCCATCAAAGCGGCGCGAAGCTCATCTTGCGATGCCTCCGGTCCAGCTTCTTCAAGCTGCTGCATTTCACCCCGGAAATCAAAATAGCGGCTTTCGATTTTGCGCCCATCGCGCCCAAGCCACAGGCTTGAGCCGGCAGGCAGGCTGTGAATATTTTTATACATCGTATGGGGTTCGGGCACGTATCCCAGCGTGAAAAAACCAACGTGCCCGGCAGGGTTAGGTGCTTTCGAGACTGCCCCGCCAGCCAATAAAGCTTTCACCTGCGAGGCAACGCGCAAGCTGCCCTCCTCATCGGCATAATAGAGCGGCTTGATGCCATAAGGGTCGCGCGCCAACAACATGCCTTGCTTGGCCTCATCCCACAGTGCAAAAGCAAACATGCCGCGCAGTTTTCGTAGCATCTCAGCACCGTCCCGATCATAGAGATGGAGCAAGACTTCGGTATCGGAGTTGGTTGTGAATTTACGGCCTTCGGCCATCAACTCAGCGCGCAACTGTTTAAAGTTATAAATCTCGCCGTTATAGGAAATCTGCAGCCGGATGTTGCCGCTCTCATCTCTCAGCGCCATCGGCTGGGCGCCGCTCTCACCGACATCAATAATCGCCAGACGGCGATGGGCCAGGCCGACGCGCCGATCATCCGAAAGCCAAAGTCCCGCCCCATCCGGTCCACGCGCGATCATGGCTTCCCGCATCCTGAGAAGCTCAGCCTCATCGACCGGCGGCGCTTGATCGCCATAACTGAAAATCGCGGTTAATCCACACATAAAGGATACCTACCCAAAATTTAAGTGCCTGTCACCGAATTAACATGAATTCACATTTTTCTTAATTAAGTGACAGTCCCTTAATTGCCGGTTATGTTCCAGAAAAATTGCAAAAGCATTGAGGATAGTTCTTTGAGTACACCCAGGAAAAATCCATGGCAGATCCGCCTTGGCGGCTACGGCCCGCCGACCACATCGTTTAGCCAATCTCTCAAGCGGATTGGCGATCGGCTGGAAAAGCAATTCGGCGATGATGTTGATATTAAATATATCTACAACATCATGGACCTTGGTTTTAAAGGCGAGGATATTCTGTGGCTGACCGAGCATGGTTTCCTTACAGTTTCGTACCAGTCTTCCAGCTATTTAACCGACCGGGTGCCGGAGTTGGGCTTTGTCGATCTGCCATTTTTGTTCGAAAATAACGCGCAAGCCCGAAACGCCATTGATGGAGCGCTTGGCCAGTATCTCAGCCAGAAGACCGAAGAGCGGATCAATTATAAAATTCTCGGCTATTTCGAAAATGGCTTTCGGCAAATCTCGAACAAACTACGCCCGATCCACACACCGGATGACTTTCAGGGCATGAGCATTCGCGTGCTGCCAAGCGACGTGCAAGCGCGGACGTTTGAGCTGTTGGGTGCCACCCCCAAACGGATGGATTTAACCGACGCGATTGCCGGTATTGTCGATGGCAGCTTGGATGCGCAAGAGAACCCTCTCGCCAATACAGTGACCTACGGCGCCCACAAATATCACCACCATCACACGCTCTCGAACCATTTCTATATCTCGCGCTCAATCATGTGTAACCGGACGGCCTATTACGCCTGGCCGGAAGAACTTAAAATCGCGATGGATGAAGCGGTGCAAGAAGCCATCACCTGGCAGCGCTGCCAAGCTGAACAAGAAGCCATCGACTCCCGCAAAGCCATCGAAGATGAAGGCTGTGAGATTGTTGAGCTGAGCGCAGAAGAACAGGCTCAATTCGCCGCCGCCGTTAAACCGCAACATGATGATGCCAGAGAGATCTTTGGTGATAAAATGTTTGAGTTAATGAAAAGCTCTTAAGGCTCAATCAGGATCGCGCGGAAATCATTGACGTTGGTGTGGGTCGGACCGCTGACCACCAGATCGCCAAGCGCCGCAAAAAAACTGTAAGCATCGTTATCGGCGAGCAGCGCACCAAAATCG
>Ga0233429_1002501_pt1 | contig 18887 bp, 18 predicted proteins | sample SI_118_April2016_3_FD_179879 | JGI IMG/M metagenome (GOLD analysis project Ga0233429, IMG submission 179879) | Seawater microbial communities from Saanich Inlet, British Columbia, Canada - SI_118_April2016_135_MG | ecosystem: Environmental > Aquatic > Marine > Inlet | place: Canada: British... | reverse complement strand
CTCTTTACTGCATTTTCAATATTCCCTCTCTCATTACGGCACGGAATAAGTACGGTAGTTGATGCCTGCCTTAACTTTACATCACGTACTGGACGGGCAACTAGATAATTTCTTAAGGATAGACGACAGATTAGTGGCAAGGTGCCAATAAAATGGTTAATAAGTGAGCCCAAACCAAACAGACTGCGTGGGACCAACTGACGCCATTCACGTTTTACTGTCTCAAAATCAGCTAAATGTAGAAAACCCATAGTATCTTCAGTAGAAAGCCAATTCATTTCAACTAATGGCATCTTTAAACCAACCTTCTCACCAAGGGTTAGAATAGGCTGCCAAAACCACGAGTAATACGAGATAACTAAACGCGTATCTGGAGTGCAAAGTAAGTGCAACCCTGAAAACGCCCCCTCACAATCATCTAAAAAACCAAGCGTATCAGAGAGAACTATATAGTCGAAAGGACCTTCTAATGATGCAATTAGATCTGCATCCTCTAGATCACCTTGAAAAAAATTCAAATGAGGGTGATGACTCTTCGCAACATCTACCATGTTACTACTTAAATCAACACCTACGCCATATGACGGCTTAAGAGCATTTAATAACTGGCCAGAGCCACATCCTAGCTCTAATACACGCATCCCTTCATTAATTAAAAAACGCATATAGGCGTAATCACTTTTATAAAAATACTTATTTTTCTTTATCCACTTGTCTCTAACATTAGAAAATTTATCTGCATTTTCTTGTATATTTTTTTTTCTTTCGGTAAGTTTCATAATTAATATCTAGGGTTGTATTGTGAATATAAGTTTAAATTAATATTTAACGCATCAAAATAGTATGTGCATCTAATAATAGCCATTCTTTCGCTTACATCTACTATAGTTAATCTTTTGAAGAATGTACATTAATTAATCATTTTTTAAACTGATTTCATTTAACCACTTTTCAATAATAAGGGTTGCATTTTCTTGCTTATACCTATCTGGTAATAACGAATCATTTTTAGAGTCCTTGTTTCTAGTTTTTACATTATTCATAGCATAAATAAATTGTTGTGGTCCAGTTACGATGGTAATACTAGTATCACCCTGCTTAACAATTTCATCAATACCGCCAGACTCTTTTGTGGCTATTACTGGCGTACCACAAGCTAAAGCCTCTAATGCTGAATTAGGCATCCCCTCCCAACGAGATGAAAGTAAAAAAATATCTGCACCTGCATACCATTGCCAAGGATTATTACAAAATCCTATAAATTTCACTCGATTTTGTATATTTAGTAATTTAACCTCTCTCATTAATTCATCTTTGAGACTTCCATCTCCAAGAATTACAAGTGTTGATTTCTTATTGTTTATCTCACTAAACCAATGCAATAAACGATCAAAACCTTTTTGAAAAGATAGTCGTCCAGCAGCTATATAGCACACCCCTCCTTTATCAAAACGCTCTATCGTTTTAAAAGATATACGTATTAAATCCACATTTACAGGATTTGGCAGTATATGCATAATGGAATCACTGATCGAAAATTTCGATATAAACTCATTTTTCATTCTTATCGATGTGCAAATAACTTTATCAGCCCTTCTATATAAAAATCGGTAAAGAAAAGTCATTAACTTTGAGTGATCACTATTAGGCAAACTGATTGACGGAAGGTTTGCTTCTCTAATCCATATTTTTGTTCTCTGTGGCAAAAACCAACGAATGCTTAATATAGCTACATTCACATAGCCAAGAGTAGAAAAAACCACTCTTGGTTTTAATTGTCTTATTTTTTTAACTAATGATACAATTGAGCGTGTCAATGTAAGCGTGTCTAAATTATAAATTGGTATATTGTCTGACACCATATGTGATAGTGGCCCACCCCTATCAAAAACAATGACTCCAACTGAATGGCCACGATTATAAAGCTCAACTAGCAAATTTAATGTAACTCGTTCTGCACCCCCTCCTGAAAATCTCGGTAGTACAAAAAGTATCATTGTTCAATAGCCTTATACCAAAATTGCAGAAGATCTTGCGCACGATCCGTGCTATTGCATAATTTTTGCACTCTTTTCCTGCCATCTTTTCCCATTTTTTTAACTAATTTTTTATTTTTTGATAGCTCTATAATGCAATCAGAGATTTTCTTAACGTCAAACTTATTAAAAAGAAAACCTGTAACTTTATCTTCAACAAACTTGTCGTATTTTCCCGTAGCAATAACGGGCAACCCGCAAGAAAGAGCTTCTAACACATCCCTTCCCCATGGGTTATTTTCACGACTAGGGCTGATAAGGGCATTGCAACTAGATAGCACACTACCAGGATCATTAACATGTCCAAGAAAAATAAACATATCTCCAACACCAGATTCATTTGCATAATCAGACAGGCTTCCATTTCGCCTAGCAACAACACCTAGTTTTCCTGGAAGTGACCGTGTAAGAGAAATATCACCTGCCACCACAAAAACCACATTCTTGCAATCAATTTTTAAAAAATATTTTGCTATATCAATCAACCTATCTATGCCTCGCATATATGAATAGTTGGCAAGCACACAAACCTTAAAACGATTATCTTGCGATATACGGGGGGGGGCTTCGGTAGAGCTCTCTATTGTACTCACAATGTTATAAATTACATCACTATGCCTAAGAGACCCTCCCAGCTTAACAAAATTATCTTTTTCGTTCTCTGTTATAAAGACCACCTTTTTTACACTGTAATCAATAATTCTTGTTTGTAAACGAGAGAAAATTGATGGCCATGGATTTGTTCTTTTATGTAGCGTTATTGGTGTGTTTATATTTTTTCTCAGCCAAAATGAAAGCCAATAAAGACTTTCATGGTTGCAATGAATAAGATCGACTTTTTTAGCCTTATTTAAAAGCTCATTTCTGAATTTTATAGACTTTAGCCAATCTATAGAAAAAAATAACAATAACAATATATTGCGTGAAAAACGAGGTACCGACCTTACTTTTGGCATACTTGGTACAATTTTAGTTCTAACACCTATTTCATTATATTTATCGTGTATAGCTCCAGATCGCCTACACCAAACCACAATATTTACTTTATCAAATGCGACAATTTGACTTATTGATTTAAAAAGACTACGGGATGATCCTCCATGACCTCCTTCTATATCTAAACAAAGGATATTTAGTCTATTATTATGCACACCACTCTATGACTTTAACGATGAAGATGCAACTTTTGCAGGAACACCATAAGCAACAACATTTTCATTAATATCACTTACAACAATAGACCCCATTCCTAGTACAGAATTACAGCCTATTTTCACCCCTTGTCTTACTGCACTACTCCTACCCAAAAAACAATTGTCCATTAAAATAACACGACCACTTATGCTGCAATTAGCCATAATTTTACAATACTTACCTATACTTACCGCATTACCAATATTGGTTAGATCATCAATAATGGTGCCACAACTAATCTCTGTATCTTTAAATACACCTCTAGAAATAGTCACATTATTGCCAATCCTAACATTATCTTCTATTATTACACCAGACAGAGATGGGAAAACAATTGATTCACCTTTCTTACTAAATCCAAAACTAAATGCATTTTCTCCAATAACAGAACCAGAAAGTATTGTAACATTTTTCCCTAGTAATGCCTTATTTTTTATTACAACATTACTTCCTATTCTTGACCCAGAGCCAATTTTAATATCGCCCAACAATACGCAACCAGGTCCAATTTCAACATCATTATCTATTTTGACTGATGCTCCAATAGTAATATTATTGTCAATAATGCATTTCTCCTTAGGCAATAACCTTGTTGTGTCAAAGAATTCCCAGTAAGTTTTAGCTAAATCATACTTAGGAGCACAAGAGAACATATGGCTAGAGCATGAAAGATCCACAACACCATTTAAATTGTCATCTGCAATGACTGCACCATCCCACCCATTGTCATATTTTAGTATTTCATTTATTATGGTATTACTGTTCTTTATAAAAGAAATTTCTCCAAGCTTTGGCGGGAAAGGTGAAATCTTATTAATATTTAAGTTAGAGTGTCCAAATAATTCTAAATTTAAAAAATTAGCTATTTGTTGTATTGTTGGCATTTTAATAAATTAAAGCATCCAGCGAATAATTTCAAAAGCTTCAGCGTAACCCCCTTCCAACTGAGACCCTCTAGTTATTGCCAATGAACGTATTGATTCTGAATTAATATAAGACCTATGACCTTGAGAAGCATAGCACTTCAATGCCTCTATTTTTCTATCCAAATGATATTTTTCAAAACTAATAAAGCAATCTGTTGAAAAAGCTATGTTGTTCCAAGGCTCTTCATAGCAAAGAATCGATTGTTTTTTAAAGCAGCGCAACGCTTCTTGTGCAATAGTTTCATGATCTTGGTGTATATCATTCAAAGATGGGCAAAGTACCAATTTAGGAGAAATACTTTCTCTTAAACCAATCATTGTTTGTAGAATCTCTTGACGCTTATCTGGAAAATTACGTACAGGAAAATCATATAAAAGAAGGTTATTGCTTGGTATACCTAAAACAGCTGTAGCTGCAGACATTTCTTTAATCAAAGTGTCTTTATGGTATCCTGCCGGAAGAGAAATATGTGCATTAGAAAATGCTACATAATAAACATCTGCTCCTTTCTCAATATACTTAGAAATTAATCCTCCACAACCTAATTCACCATCATCTGTATGTGGGGCTAAAACTAAAATAGGCGAATGTTGAATCATATTGTATTACCTAATTTTTTAACTTTATCGCCTCTCAATACATATATTTCTCCTGTCTCAGGGCATTCAGCTGTCATGTCACTATTATAACTCTCTATTGGTAACTTCAGTTTTTTTCCATTTTCGCTCATCCATCCAATATGTACAGCAGGTACACCAACAACCAAAGCATAATCTTTTACATTTTTTGTAATTACAGATCCAGCACCTACAAATGCATATTTTCCGATTGTCGCCCCGCATATAATAGTGCAATTAGCACCCAATGTTGCCCCTATTCTTACAAATGTCTCTCTATACTCATTCTTACGAGAAACAGCCGAACGCGGGTTATGCACATTAGTAAAAACCATACTAGGACCACAAAACACATAATCTTCAAGTGTTATTTTGTCATATACGGAAACATTATTTTGAATTTTTACATTGTCACCAATTAGAGCCTCATTTCCAACAAATACATTTTGACCTAGCGAGCATTTTTTCCCAATAACAGCTCCTTTACAAACATGCGTCCAATGCCAAATTTTAGTTCCTAAGCCAATAATTGCCCCTTTGTCAATAATAGCTGTTTTATGAAAAATATTACTCATTAATCATTTAAAATCTAAGTGGCAATGCTACTGTACGCAAATCTCTTGCAGAAAGGTATGCCGCAATTAAAACCTCTAATGACTTTAGCCCCTCACGTCCATCGGTCTCTGGCTCTGACTTGCCTTGTAGCACATCAATAACATTTTTATAATAAAGTGGGTGGCCAAAACCATATACTGATGATGTTTTATAACTAACATTTTTAATATTATTATCATATTCCCGCTTATCATCAAATTCCCAATGTTGGATATCGTTTACAGAAGCCCCTCCAATACGCACTGTACCTTTATCACCAAGTATAGTAATACTTCCCTCAAAATTTTTAGGGTATGTTAGCATTGTAACATTCATAGACCCTAGTGTGCCGTTACGCCATTTAATATTCAAAACCCCTGTATCTTCTACTTCAATATCACGAGTAGTGCTCATCATTGCTTGAACTTTGTCAACAGGTCCGATCAACCAGTCCAACAAATCAACATAATGACTAGCTTGATTCATAAACGCACCACCATCAAACTCCCAAGTTCCGCGCCACTCAGCTTGGTCATAATACTCTTGTGGACGTGTCCAGAATACATTAATATGCACCATGTTTATTTTACCAAACCTTTTTCCAGTAATTGCACGCTTTAACAATTGCAAAGTACTGTTCTTACGATTCTGCTTAACTACAAAAAGTCGTACACCAGCATCATCACAAGCCTTTACCATGCGAATACCGTCACTCCAACGTGTTGCCATTGGCTTTTCTGTCATAACATTGACATTATGTTCTGCGGCCAATACTGTCTGATCTGAATGAAGTCCGCTAGGGGTGCAAATTGTAACTATATCTATATCTACGCTCTTTAACATGTCCAACATTGAAGTGTAGCCTTCCACACCAAACTCAAAAGTATACTTATCAAGTACATCTTGATTGGTATCACATATAGCTACCAAATCTAAATCGTCCCCATACTTCTGAATTGATTCAAAATGTTTTGCTGCTATGCGGCCACAACCAACTACTGCTATTTTAATCTTCATACTATCCTAAATCCATTTTAATTAATTTTTTAATCTCGTGCTTGATAAACCCCTCAATTCTATCCGAAAATGGTGATGAGTGTGAGAACTCTTCAAATGTCCTTTCCACTTCATAACCACCTTCTAACATAGCTTTATGAGTTGGAATATACCCAACCATACTATTGCAGTATCCCACTGTTAATGAATAAACTTTATAACGCATTAAAAAACTCCTCAACCATAAAGAATATTCTGAAAATATTTCACCTCCCAATGCTACCATTTTTAATTCATTTGCTATGGATATATAAAAGATATCAATATTTTCACTCTTTGTTGAGATATCACCTTGTAGTGGCAATTTGATGCTTTTACTATAGAATAATAGCTTTGGATAAATTTTTTTTGACTCACATCTTAACATTGCAGATTTAGCCAAATTGACTGAAAAATCTTCTAGTTTCTTGGTAGATATTCTTTTGTTAAATTGCAACCTATCAAATAAACAACTATAAATATAGGGAAGAAATCCACTGTAATGAAAGCATGAGTATTTTGTTAAATCTGCCTTTACATTTCCTGCAAAACCTTGCAAAAAGCAAACAACTACGTCCTCTGAAATTTGATGCTTTATATTTCTAGATACAGCACCAGGGAAGTCTGCAGAAACAGCATTTTTACGAAATAATGTTGGATGACAAGCATAGTTTAATAAAACAGCTTTTTCTTTACTTTTTAAATCATAAAACCAAATAGTATAAAGCTTGTCATCAATTTTGCTTTTATAATTCGGTCTATTTGCAATGATAAATTTGAAAATACCGCGTTTTAACATATCAAGTGATAATATTTTTTTACGCCTATTTACTGTTAATTTAGGATTCGTAACAGACAATTCTGCATAACATTTTTCTTTATTACTTAACGCATTCTTAATTACTTGACATACTTGACTATACAAAAAAAACAGGTAATGTTCATCAGGTTTGGTGGAATTACAAATTTTTTTACTTATTTGTGGAGTACTATGTGAATGTGTTGCCGCTAGAACCAAGTGTGCCCTATAGTCATAATCTTCTATATATTGTTTTAACCATTTTTTCACTTTTTCAGTAAAAATTTTATCAACCCAGATCAAATCTAAAGAAACAATAATTAATAAATCTTTAGAACAACCTATAGTAATTGCACTCACATTTAAACCGCTATGAATCTTGCTACTTGTGCGTACAATACCGTCAAGTGAATAAAGAGATACTCCAGCTTCAGGTGTTATAGACAATGTTGCTGCGCCAATTTCATAAAACTGCTTTTCAAAATCATTAGTCATACTTCTTATTAGCCTATCAGTCGACAAGAATCTCTTTATTGATATAACTAATTAATATATCGATCGATTCATCTACTGATACTTTATTTGATGTCGAAATGATCAATTCTGGATTATTAGGTTGATCATATGGGTTAACTTCAGAATAACCAATCAAATCATTAATCTCTCCGCGATCGGCTGCTGCATATAGGCCTTTAGTGTCTCTATCTTTTAGACTATCAACATCTGCTTTCAAATAAATAAGATGGAAGTTAGGTTTAAGTTGCTTTCTTATTTCTTCTCTTATCTTATTATATGGACTAATAACTGGAACAATAATCAAGTCAAAATTTGCTCTTTGCTTGTTACATATCGATACAATTCTCATGTTATTAATACGCACATCATTCAACCCAAAACCTAATTGTTTCTCATCATTATCTCTTACAAAATCACCATCAATAATAGAGACTACACACTTTTTTTCTTCAAAATACTTTTTTATTAAATTGGCTAAAGTACTTTTCCCTGATCCTGACATTCCAGTTAACCATATTATATGAGAGTCTTTATTCATTTGAAATTAATAGATAGAATGTGGATTATATGTTTGTAAATAAGGAATAGTAGCTATAACAGACTTTGGAACTTTATCAATAAATTTTTCAAATTTTTCAACGTCATATTTTGTAACCTCTGTTTTTTTATACCCGGAATCTACATTTGTATTGAGTCTAATATTATTTTCTTTGATTGTATCATGCCCTAAATCAAGAGTATTAAAACATTGGTTCATATAGTCAGAATCATTCAAACGGCTGGTATGAATTTCAATATACTTATCTACAAATTCAGATTTCTTCATATTTTCATAGCGTAGAGCCATTTCACACCAAGCCCATAAGTATAAATCTGATGATTCCATAAGATCGGGTCCTAGTCTTAAAAAATTACCTTCAGCATATGGTGAATTATTATCAAGATAGAAATTTTTATTTCTGTTTAAAAAACTACACATATTTGAAATAGGATCACGCACTAAATGAATTAAAGAAAACTTAGGTAATATTTCTTGAAAACCTATATGCAAACCCCTTGCAAAGTACTTGCTAACATCTATATAAATTTTTGACTTATTAGCTATCATGTTTTTTTTTATAATATTTAACTTTTTTTGAGCAATATTTTCAATATATTTAACATTACCGTCAATAAAAGAAGTTAACACTTTCCCTCTCCCTAGTAATTCATGTGTTTCTATAAAATTACGCCTAAATCTTCTTTCAATATTGGCAATTTTTCCTTTAAATAGGTAATTAATTCTTGGCTCTTCAAAAGCAACATAACTACACTTTACATGATTTTCAATCAAACTACTCAATGTATTTTGACCGCTTCGGCCTGCTGTAACAGTAAATATATATCGATTCACTATAAAATTTCCATATAATTTAAAGTTACAGGAGTCAATAACAATATTCCATAAATAATCATAAATCCAGTAAAAATTAAGTCAAATGTATTCATATTAATAGACTGAAACAAAGACTTACCTACTAATTGGTATAATAGTACAGTTACCAAACCATAAACAATCGACATCCAGCTTATAACATCAACCTTAAGCCATAATAATACAACAAGCTGTGATAAGCCGAATAACAGGTATGCAAATGCTATATTTGTTCTTACCTTCTCTTTATCACTATATATTGATCCCATCAAAACCGTTAACAATGCACCCCCTTGATTTGAAATACCATGAATAAATCCTGTTATAACGAGGAAGGATCTATCGAATTTAATTATTTCCTTAGAGATTTTTTCTACACCAATAATGCGCATCAATGAAAGTAGCAACATAGTAGCTCCAACTATAGCAAGAATAAAAGAATGCTGCACAACATCAATCGACAATAACAAACCAAAAAATACAAACGGCATAGCATATAAGACAACACCTCTTGCGATCCTAATTTTATCCCTAAATCCGTGCGCCTGAATTGAAGATAGTAACAATGAAGATGGTAACAAATATCCAACAGATTCAGCATAACTTGCGCCTAGCAAGAGAAAGGTTGGTGTTCCAAATACTAGAAGACCTACACCAAACAAAGACTGAACGACTGAAAATACTGCAATAATTAAAATTATAATAGCAGGAGTAATTTCCATATTATTTAAGAATGATTACTGTTAAGTGTAAGAAATGTATCCACACTAGAATCATAGTAGAGAACCGTTGCATCAATTAACTCTTTAATCATTTTGACTGATAATACTGGATAGTCTCCAATCGCTGTTTCAGCAGCTAACACCAAGCCATTTGCACCCATAAGCAAAGTACTTACAACATCATTCACCTCTGAACGTGTTGGCGTTCTTTTATCAATCATACTTTCTAATAAATTGGTTGCCACATTGACCGGAATATTCATTGATCTTGCTTTGCCTATAATGCTACGCTGAATAAAAGGGATGGATACAATTGGAACTTCACGAGATAAATCTCCTCTATCAATTAATAACTCATCTGACTCTCTAGCAATAGACTCTAAGTTTCTCACGCCAAGGATGCTTTCTATTTTAGATATAATTCTATCACCCTTATCTAATTGTTTCCTCATTTCAATAACATCACTATGGCGATTGCAAAAAGAAAGAGAAAAATCTACAATCGAGCAATTCTTTGCTATATCTAATGCAATTTTATCTTTATCTGTCAATGCTGGCATTTTTAGATTGCGAGATATATCGCAAGCCTTATTACTTCCTACATATCCACCTGTCAATACTCTAGCAGCTGTAAACTGTTCATTGCTCTCCACTACTTCCATCTCTACCGAATCAAAATCCACCCTTATACGATCACCAATTTTTACTTGATTTAATATCCCAGGCGGCACCAAGCTCATCTTCGAGGTATCTCCAATCATGTCATTATCATCATACAATTCTATAATAGAGTTCTTTGAGAAGTACTCCTTATTGCCCTTCATCACCCTATTTCTTACCTGGGCACCTTCACTGTCAACGCATACTGGCACATCAGACCAATCTTGTAGTGATTTTATTACAGACTCTAGATCTTTATTATCTGTGTGAGACATATTAATCCTAAATAGTGTCGCACCTGCATTGTCTAACTGTTTAATAATATTTCTTTCAAAAGACGATGGTCCCACAGTTACATATAAATTTTGCATTATTAATTCCTTTTTATGTTTTCATTCAACCAGATATCTGTCAAATATGGATACACACCCTTATAATCTCTCCAATGATGCTTATACTCGCGCCCACCTATTAATCCATACATATATTGATACTGACTATATCGATCTAATTTTTTATAATATAAATTAGAAATATTTTTTCCAAAAATTTTACTGATAATATTGCCAATAAATTGTATATATACACGATCTAATGGCCATCTAGACATAAATTTATTATTGCCTTTAAAGAGCCCGTAAAAATCCATCTTATTTAAATATTCAATAAAAAGCCTTCTGTCAACTTTTTGATGTAGAGGGAGATCTATCCAAAATTGCAAATATTCTAAATCCCAAAGTGGTAATTCCCACTTAAGTCCAAAATAATTATAATTACACTGTCCATTCACAACACGCTTTACTTGACGCTCCTTCCATTCCCAATATTCATAAGATTTAGCAAAATCCTGATAGTTTGTTACATGTTGGTATTTTCCTAATGATTTTTTAATTCTAGTATTTACCAATTCAACAAATTCACTATTTCCAAGCATTTCCTTCCTGAGCCGATAATGCTTTCTTAATATGCAATCAAGTAACATTTTATCATCTGCCTTATGATCTTTAATAATTGGTATGTGCTGTCCTGCAATAAAGTCACCCGACTGCCCATTAATTACTACATCTCCCGGCTTGATTTTACCTAAATCAACTAAACTCTTAAGTGCAAACATTCCATGAAGATTAGGAACAACTGATAAACCATCTGCAAAATCCCAATACTCTTTTCTCTTTTCTGAGAGAAAATATTTTCTAGCCTCTTTGGCTGTGGTTGGAAAGAAATCCCACTGAATATTAAGAGTTGATGCAATTTCTCTAGCTCTAATAGCATCAAAATTACCAGCAACACCATATGAATAAGTGCGAAAATTATCACACCCTAACTGCTTCAACTTACAAACAATTAAGCGTGAATCTAACCCTCCAGAAAGTGGTACCCATATTGTTTTTCCATTGGCATCTTCAATATTTCTCTTAATAATTACATCTGTAATGTTATCTAACTCTTCAATTAATGTATCGTTATCCACATTCCTAACACTTGCAGAGTAGAATTTAAAATAACTATTGATTGTATAGCGATATTTATTTTTATCATATAGTAAGAATTCACCTGCACATAACTGGAAAATATTTTTATATACTGTTCTGTTGCCAGTTAAATACCCAGCCATCTTTATCTCTGTAATAGATTCTTGAATAAAGGGTGGATCATCCTGTTCTTTATTCACTAGTCTTCGTGGCGAATTAGATAAAGTGCAACCAGATTGGTTATCTCTATAAAATAGACGGTAACCACTCACACGGTCAACCAGGCCAAATAACCAATCATTAGTCTCTACCACAACTGAAAAATTCCCTGTCATTTGATTAGTTATTTTTTTTATTTCTGATATTTTTAACTCGTTACCTTGTTTTATATATTGCAACAAATTATCAATTGACTCTTTACGACCAACATACGAAACAGAAATAGAGTCATTCTGTTCTACAGTCCAGTTATACTTTTCTTCATTAATGAAGTTACAAATCATGTGGGTTAATTTAATTATGCTTTATGAGTAGTATTTTTCTTATAACAGGCTTTATATTTACCTATCTAAAAATTGAAGGTTTTTCCACTTAAGAGATATTGTAAGAAGACTGCAATTGATCAGCGCCTATATCTAAGAGATAACACTGCTAACAACATCAAAATTGGCTCTAGAGGCACTCTAAAGCGTGACTGGCCAAGATATAAATACATAATAGTAAACAATACTAACTCAAATAGAAGTATTGCAATGTATATAGTATTTTCTTTCTTATATACTGCTATAAATATACCAATCAATGCCATTAAACGAGTGACCAATACAAATAACATTGTAACTATTAATAATACCGTGTATGGAAAACCTGCGTTTTGAAATAATTTTTTAATAGAATTAATCCCGTCAAACGTTTCATGTTGAAAAGTAACAATAGCTTGGTTACCACTATAACCCAAGTAATTTCTAATATTACTAGCACCACCAGAAAGATACAATACACCCCATGAATATGCTAATGCTTTTGCATGACTTTCAAATGAACGATCCATGACATTATGAAGTACTGCACTAAAAACATGCTTATGACATTTCCAGTGCCTACGATCGCCTGCACAATTAAGATCGACGCCTCTATCTCCTAATACATCTGATAACTCTTTATGTGCAATCTTTACTGCATCAGAATGTATATGCCCATCACCTCTTTGAAGTAATTGTATATGATTGTCATAAAAAAAATATCCTCCAGTAGTGGATAAAAAATATTCTCCTGTATTTATATAATTACGCACATACCATGGCGATACAATTGTAAGTGCAACAAGCAAAGGAATTATTGCTTTACTCATTATTCTAAAATTACCACTCTCTTTATAAAAAGAAACTTTAACTACAAATATAAAAAATACAATCAATGGGAGTGCGTATATCATATATAAGCCAGCTGGCCTTGTTAATGCCAACAGCCCAGCAAAAACTCCAACCAAAATCATATTCTTTATAGGTTTACTCGAAACCATCTTAAATAAGTAAAAAGTAGAAAGCGTTAAGAACAAAGTAAAAAGTGTTTCACTTTGCAATAGGTGTGCGGTAATCAAACTATTTGGATTAAAAATAACCAAAGCATGCAATAAAAAAGCATATTTTTTAGTGCCACCAAAAAAGAATAGTATAAATCTAGAAATCCAACCTGTTAAATAAAGAATAGCGCATTGTAATATCACAAGAGATATATAGAATAAAGGTCCGTTTCCAAATAAATAATAAAATGGAGCAAGAAAAATTGAATACAATGGTGTTCCTATTGTAAACATTACTCCATCTCCCATTTCACTAGTCCACCCTGGGGGGTTTAACGAAAAAACCCCAAGATCGACCAGTGACCTTGCAGGACGAAGATATTGCCCTGCATCAGCACCTACAGATAAGGGGGCATTTTCAATTGAAAAAAGATACAACAAGACATTGACAATAATAAATAATATCAACAAAAAAGCTTCGTAATATTTATTTATAACCAATTTCATAATCAACTCCACTACGATAGCTCAGCACTAATTTAAAAAATTAACTTTACTCTTTACTCTTTACTCTTTACTTACTCTTTACTCTTTACTCTTTACTCTTTACTCTTTAAAACTATACTACACAGCCAAAATGTATTAAAACGTAGGGTAATAACATTTTCAGTTTTTGCCTTGATCAGACCTATTGTTAAACTAAAAACTTGGTTAAATTACACAAACTACCTGTGATAAATCATACTCTCAATTTTACTAATAAGTCTTTTATGCTTATAAACCCCTGATAATCTAGAGTATATGAATACATTTGGCAACTTCATAAGTCTATAAGCATAATATAAATTAATAAATTTTGAAAATAAAAAACCAATTGATCTCCGATACTTTACTCCAGCTACTCTAGTCTCAATCCTCATAGTTAAATATTTAAGAACTTGAAGGTACGACATATTTTTTAAGTTGTCGTCAAGTGCCATGTCCCATCCATAAATATTAATTTTTTTACTAACTGAACACAATCCTATTATTGTAGGTAGTGCTGACTGTGCGCTCAATAATTTTTGCTTACTTATAATCTTATTTTTATTTAATTTTGAATACACATTAACTTCTTTGTAACTATCATCATCTGTAGATACCGTCCCTTTGGCGCCAAAAAATATTATCGGCTCTTTACCATCTTTCTTCATTTTATTAAATGTACCGACATCTCCAGCAGTATACAACGGAGTATCAATATTACAAATATTGTCTATTTGATGGAAAAATGTTGGTATAGACATATCAAGATCTGAACACTGAAACGACTTCCCTCTTATCACAATATTTACTTCATTATAAAAACCAATATTATTTGTATGAATAATAAAGTCATCAAACAGATTGTTTGTCTTGATTAATTTGTCATTAGGAGAAATAAACCCTATTTTCATAAATATGCTACACAACTTATTGTAATAGTTAACAAGTCTAGAGTTTATGATAAACAATAGCACAGTAGTAAAAATTCCCACTCCTCCTTTTAAAACATGCAAGATAAAGTAGTTGTGTATATTAATAAAAATACTTTTTATTTTATAAAGTAAGGTCATTTAATTAAATATTTTGTTTCACATCATAGATGTTGATTTTTACCACCCAAAAACCTCTGACAACTTTTTAAAATTTCTTATATAGAACATCCTAAGAAGCCTTCTTCTTATTCTGGTTCAATTTTATACTCTCTTGGTACACATTCATTGGTTTTTTGTAATCTAGCTTTTGATTCTTCTTCTGGGTTTAATCCGAAGATTAAGCTCTAGTTGCTTGTAAATACGATACACACGCTTGTGATTCCATTTAAAGCCTCTTGTACAATCAGCGCTCATCAGCGTACATTTTTTTAAGGCGAGTATTCTCTGCCTTAAGCTCTTTGAGCCTGGTGATCATTGATGTGTCCATGCCACCGTATTTAGCACGCCACTTATAAAAAGTGGCACTGCTCATGCCGTGCTCTCTGCACAGCTCGGATACTGGAACACCCGAGCTTGCTTGGCTAAGTATTTGCATGATTTGTGAATCTGATTTACGTGTTGTCTTCATTTGAATCTCCTTATGTTTTTATTATAAGAAAATTCTACTTTTACTGAGTGTTAATTTTTTTGGGGGGATTACACCCCCTATATCCCAGAAAACCTTTAATATATTTTTATTAAACATGCTTAAGCCTCACAAACCTTCAACTGACTTAACAATTTGTCTAGCAATTAAATCATATGCGTGTGAAGTGTAGTGTCCGTCATATCTAAATGGAAAAAACGAAAGTGGGTCACCACTATTCAAAAAAACCTGTTTATGAATATCAATAACAGGAATTCCTAATGATTTAATTATGCTTATAATTTTTTTCTTATTTCTAAATAAATCATGATCAATATCTTTGTCTATATATCTACTGTATTCTGGCATATAGACAAAATACAATATATTATCATTTGATATGCTTTCTGCATACCTTTTTGTTTCAACAATAATACTAGCAAAAGAATCATCAACCAATACTCTTCTACCATCTGAAACAAGAAGTGAATCCATACTAATTAACTTCCTTACGTGAAACAGTTTAATTATTTTTAATAATGTTTTCAAAATACTATCTTTACCAATCTCTTCTACTCTCTCTTTCTCCAGGGATGTATCGATAAATGATTGAATATACACATCTCTCTCTCTTTGTCTATTTGGTAAGTTCTGTGTAAAATTACGCTCCACCAGATATTGTTTTAAAAACTTATTATTATTTTCATGTCTTAATCTACTATTACCCTCTTCAAAATACATTATAAGAGTGTATTTCGGATTTGCCAATTTGCCATACTCTTTTAAAGTTGCCAACATAAGCAGAAGTCCGCTGCCGCCATTTCCCAAACTAATAGCTGTTTTTCCATTTGAATAATGTCTAATTCTACTAGCTACAGTTTGATCTTCATTTACACACGCCCCATGAGTAAATGAATCTCCAAGCAACAAATAACTACCTTTTTTATTAGAATTATCCCATTCAATATCAGGATTATTAAATCCATATCTATCACTATCATAATAAACATACTCACCAGATTCATTACAATGAAGTGTTCTTTTATTTGATAATCCACTTAAAGGCAATATTCCACTACTTAAAGATTTATCAACAAAATTAGTCGCTAAAGCAGTTGGAACCACATCTTCGGCCTTATTATTATGCTCCCGTATAACTTCTAATCTACTTCTTTTATCAAACTTAACACCGAGATTATCGGCTATTTTAATTCGTGAAGAATCTTTATTGTTCATACCAATATCGTCTATAAAAAAATTTAAAAAGATCTCAACAAAATAAATACAGAACAGTAAGCTAAAAAATACCATAATAAATTTGATTTGATTTGATTTATTTACCCTAGAAATATAAAGCCATACTAGTAATGAGAAAAATGAAATTACATAATACAAAATATATGTATCAAAATATTTAGAGTCATAAACCACCTGATCTCGTATAAAAATATAAATAATCAGGAGTACTGATAACCAAATCATGGATTTTATTAAAAATTTAATTTTTATTATTTTATTCAAGTGTAATCCTATCAGTGCCAGTTTCATGAGAATTGCTAGTCATTATATACTTTCCACCATATGATGAAACAACGTTTGCAATCTCTTTACTATCAGTCGCAACATACATATCATCTAAAGTTTTTGCCATAATGCATCTTAGATAAACATGAACAATCATTGGTAAACCCAATATATCAATAAGAGGCTTGCCTGGAAGGCGGCTAGAGTTAAAACGAGACGGTATAATTCCTACAATTTTCATACTAATGCTTACAAAGCCAAACTAAATTTACTTTAGTTAATAAAATATTTTATATTCTTCTAACTATCTGGATTAATGCCAATCATAATATCAGGATTATTTTCAGCAAAATATGTTGATAAATATGATTTTGATACCTCTCCAATATGTCCTTTTAATATTGATGATAGACGATAGTTACTGCCACACCAACTTCCATCAATCCTATCATTAATCTCTTTCACACCACCTGCTATTTCATCTTCAGTATTTAATATAAGCTCTATTGATAGAGAGTCAAGGATACTTTTATTGAACGAAATATCTTTCATACTATAATTCTCCTCAAGCTGAATCAGCTCACATAATGTCATCATTCTTTTTTCTTTAATGAGCCATAGTTTTTTTGGCATAACTATTGATGTATTACACATAGGAACGTGGTGCCATGGCCAAGGAAAAGTATTGCAAAGGAAAGTTGGTTTTTTTAATGATGTTGCCAACCCAAAAATTCCAGAGGTTGTTCCAACATAAAACTTACATCCATTCATTAATGCCAAGTCTGAAACATCACCCATAGATTCTCTATATATTGATGTGTAGTCAAGTATTAACTCACTCTTGATAAATTCTTTTATAGGTTGATTACCCATCTTTACAGCTGTTATATTACGCTTCTTCATTTCTCTTGCTGCTTTAAATTGTATTTCAATTGGACTATGTTGACTTGTATAAGAATATCCTACAGCATCACTATTTGCCATAGAGGCTTTAAGCCTGCCATAATCATCACCTCTATCAAGAACTATGTAGTATTGCCTGTCTTTTAAGGACATTTTTTTTAATATATCTTTAAATATTTTCGTTTCATCTGTATCAAAAGGAAAGGCTATATTGGACAAAAGATGGACATCTGGATCGGTATTAAGCATTTTAAGTGTTAATGTCAGAAAAGAAGAGGACTTTCCTCCTATTCTTTTTTCAATTTGTTGCTTTTGAAATGTAAGTCCAAGATCTAATAAAAAACATACAGCCCTATTGTTAACCATCTTAAGGCCAGAATATTTGTGATGATCTAATAAGCTATTATTTGCAATAGTACGTATTTTTTCATAATGACGTATTCCGACAAGAATAGGATTATCAGTTTTAGAAATAACTTTTGCCTTTCTAGCAAAATATTCAACATTCAGTGCCTGATGACCAAATGCATTTGGGTATAGAAAAAAATAAATATTGAAAAATCTTAAGACATAAACAACTGAATAAATAAATGCTCCAATACTGTTCAAAATTATTTTTTTCATTTTTTAAATCATCCCTTCACTCATTGGTCGGATTGCTAAATAAGGAATTCTTACATTCCCAGACTGTTGTAAAACAAAGATAACAGCTTTTGCGACTGTAATCCTCCCATTTCTAACGCCTGCTAAAAATAGAATCTCCGTTGTTTAAATAGCCTCAAGTAGCTTTCTTGGTGGAATTCCACCAATCGAACTGTGAGGTCGTACATTATTATATACCCACATCCACTGGGTAGCTGTATTTTGCGC